>Ga0209958_1000365_pt1 | contig 97227 bp, 94 predicted proteins | sample ThiBio_inoc_plan_FD_183942 | JGI IMG/M metagenome (GOLD analysis project Ga0209958, IMG submission 183942) | Wastewater bioreactor microbial communities from Cape Town, South Africa - Thiocy_inoc_plan (SPAdes) | ecosystem: Engineered > Bioremediation > Thiocyanate > Unclassified | place: South...
CCTTCCCGAACTCAGAAGTGAAACCTCTTAGCGCTGATGGTAGTGTGGCGTTTGCCATGTGAGAGTAAGTCATCGCCAGCTTTTAAATACTAAACACCCCTTAACCTGACGGTTGAGGGGTGTTTTTATTTGAATCTAGATAAGAGTTAAAAGAACCAATTCAAAAACATAGTCACCTTGATACTATAAAATTATATATTAGTATGATTTCAAATAGAATTTAATATTAAATTAGGATATGACATGAAAAGTCAGAATTTACAATTAAATGAAAAAGACAAGCTTATCAAGCTATTAAAAAGTATTCCCTCACAAGAAGTTTTTGCTTTTTTATCATTAAATGCAAGACTAAATTGTGAGCTGATTGAAAAATATGAATATTATTGGGATTGGTTTAATTTATCTCGAAATATTTATATACCATGGTCAGGAAAACTCATTCTACAATATCAAGATAAATGGGATTTTTCTTATATTTCAGGTTTATGTACTTTACCTTGTTCAGTTAGATTATTAGAGAAGTTAAAAGATCATTGGGATTGGGAGAAATTATATCGTTATAATCCAAATTTTCCACCTTTAACACATAAATTGGTTGAACAGTTTCAAGACTACTTAAGCTGGCAACTTCTATCTGAAAATACTAGAATTACATGGTCAGATAAATTTATTGAAAAGTATAAAAATAAATTGGATTGGAGCAAGTTAGTAGAAAATAAATCTCTACCTTGGTCATTAGAGTTTATTGAAAAATATGAAAATAAATGGTGTTGGTCACAAAAAAGCTATTTATATATGAAAGATTTACTAGATAGTCAAAGTGTACCTTATTCTTTAGAGTTTATTAGAAAATCGCAAGAAAATTATTTTTGGTTAAATGTATACAACTCTGATATGAAAGGTTTACAAGGCAATAAAAGTATACCTTGGTCACTGAAGTTAATTGAAAAATATGAAAAAAATTGGGATTGGGAAAAATTATCTGAAAATGAACATTTACCATGGACATTAGAACTGATTGAAAAATACGAAGATAAATGGAATTTTCGTTATTTATCAATTAATAATAATTTACCTTGGTCTATTGATTTAATCGAAAAATATCAGGACAAATGGAGCTGGGGAGCATTAACAGAATGTAATTTACCTTGGTCTATTGAGCTATTAGATAAATTTAAAGAACGATGGAATTGGATGTCAGATATATATTGGGATATTGATACATATTACTATTTTCCGCTTATTAAAAACAAAAATATACCTTGGTCAATAGAGCTTATAGAAATAGCTCAAGATTATATAGATTGGGATCTTATATCATCTAGCCCTGTTATACATTGGTCGGCTGAATTAATTGAAAGGTTTAAAGAAAAGTGGAATTGGAAAAATTTAACTTTTAATGGAGCAGTATATTGGTCAGATCAACTTATTGAGCAGTTTAAAGATTATTGTGATTGGGGAATTTTATCAGAAAATATTTATTGGTCTGAGGAGTTAATTGAAAAGTTTAAAAATGACTTAGATTGGTCAGCCTTATCTTATGGCAAAATGAGAGAACAAATATTTGATAATTCAAAAGAAGAAACTGGTTTACTTGCTAGAGTGAATCAGTATGAAAACTTTTGGTCAATAGAGCATATTGACAAATATCTATCTTATATAGCTTGGGATAAGCTTTCAGCAGATAACTCATTTTTTTATACAGAGGAACTTGAAAGATATAAGCATTTATTGAATTGGAAAATTATTTCACAGTCTATTGATGTCAGTATTTATAATCATGATTTAGTTGAAAAATTTAAGGATAATTTAGATTGGCATATTTTATCCATCACAACATTTGGTGATTGGAATCTTAATGGTGAATGGATGGTTGAAAGATTTAAAAACTTATGGGATTGGAAAGTATTATCCAATTTTAATTTGAAACATTCATTTTTAACTGATCATTTTATTGATCTATGCTTTGCTGAAGAGGTATTAGATGAGCCAAAAGCATCTATTTCTCTAAAATCACCATTGATTAATTTTATTGAAAAATATCAAAATTATTGGGATTGGTCTATATTGTCAAAAAATAAATTTATGCCTTGGTCAATTGAAATATTAGAAAAGTTTAAAGATCAATGGATTTGGGAAAGTGCAAAGGATATACCTGTTGTATCAAAAGTACCAACTTGTTCATCAGCTCAAAATTATCCTAATTCAAATCAAGTATCCACAAAAGTTAGCTCCTTTGATTTAGAAAGGGAATCTATTCAACAGTTACAAGATGCTGTAGATTGGGAAAAAATATCAAATGAGGTTTATGCTTTAAAAAGCAATTGCAGAACCACAGTACAAAATCATTTTGGATTAGATTCAATACAAAGAACAATACTCTTAACTGAACTATCATCGCAGAGTATTGATGAAATTATGCAACATCATTGTGGCTAGATGAAGATCATTAAATAATGAACACTAAAAAGATGGCTTCTTTACTTGGTCTCGCCATTGGTGATGCTATAGGGGCAACAGTTGAATTTTTACCACGAGGTCGATTTAAGCCTTTAACAGATATGATAGGTGGCGGAAAATTTCAACTGGAAAAGGGGCAATGGACAGATGATACGTCAATCGCTTTATGCTTGGCAGATAGTTTAATTGCTTGTCAGGGTTTTGATGCTAACGATCAAATGCAACGTTATTGTCGTTGGATTGATGAGGGTTATAATTCCTCAAAACCCTATGCTTTTGGTATTGGTAAGACCATTTTAAATGCTTTAATACGCTATCGAAAAACACAAAATCCTTATAGTGGTCGAACTGAATCCAAGTTCTCTGGCAATGGTTCGTTAATGAGGATTGCTCCAATTGCAATTTATTATGTTAAACACCCTCAACTTGCTTGGGAGTATGCAGCAATAAGTTCTAAAACAACCCATGCTTCCCATGAATGTATCCAATCCTGTCAATATTTTACCCATTTATTGATTCAAGCCTTTTATGGGATTGAGAAAGAACAGTTATTTAATATAGAGAATTTACCTAAATTAGAATGTTTAACCCATATTTTTAATGGCGAATTTAAAGATAAAACTGCTGATGAAATTAAAGGTAGTGGTTATGTGATTGAAAGTCTTGAAGCGGCATTATGGTCATTTTGGCATACAGATAATTTTAAAGATGCGATTTTAACCGCAGCTAATTTGGGGGATGATGCAGATACAACAGCGGCGATTTGTGGACAGTTAGCTGGTGCATATTATGGTTTAAATGCTATTCCTCAAGCATGGTTAGATGTTCTATATCGTAAAGATGATATTATGAAGATTGCAGAACAACTAAGCTGATCGAATTGATTAAGTGCTTTTGCATCATTCCTTCATTTTTCTTCTTTTCTACTTGCTTCGCATGCCTATAATGATTGAGAATCATTCCAAATCTAATAAGGAAATAACATGTCTACCGATCAACAATTTCCAACACCTGCCAACTTAGGGATCGCAGTTTACTCGAATAATGCAGAAGCGATAGGCAATACACCCTTAGTTCGTATCAATCGTTTGATGAAATCAGATGCTACAGTATTGGCAAAAGTAGAAAGCCGTAATCCTGCATTTTCAGTAAAATGCCGCATTGGCGCAGCGTTGATTGCAGATGCGGAAAAACGTGGTGTACTTAAAACGGGTATGCATATTGTTGAACCGACTAGCGGTAATACAGGTATTGCTTTGGCGTTTGTTGCAGCAGCAAAAGGTTATCCTATTACCTTAACCATGCCAGCAAGTATGAGCTTAGAGCGCAGAAAAGTATTAAAAGCTTTAGGAGCAAATCTGGTTTTGACCGAGCCTGCTAAGGGCATGAAAGGTGCGGTGGATGAAGCTGTTCGTTTAGCCACTGAAAATCCTGAGCTTTATTTCCTACCACAACAATTTGAAAACCCAGCCAACCCTCAAATTCATGTTGATACGACTGGTCCTGAAATTTGGCAGGCAACCAATGGACAAGTGGATATCTTAGTTGCGGGTGTTGGTACTGGCGGGACAATTACAGGAATTTCACGTTATTTTGAGCAAGTTCAGAATAAACCATTGTATTCTGTTGCAGTTGAACCTGCTGAATCTCCAATCATTACCCAAACTAAAAATGGTGAAAGCATCACACCAGCACCGCATAAAATTCAGGGGATTGGTGCGAATTTTATTCCTAAAAACCTAGACTTAGATTTGGTCGATGAAGTATTGCCAGTGAATAGTGCGGATGCGATTGAGTGGGCAAGAAAGTGCGCAACGCAAGAAGGAATTTTAGTGGGTATTTCAAGCGGTGCAGCATTGGCGGCGGCGGCGCAAATTGCTGAACGCCCTGAAAATGCAGGCAAAACGATTGTTGTAATTTTACCTGATAGTGGTGAGCGTTATTTGTCTTCGGTTTTATTTGAAGGTTTGTTTGACGAAGCGTAATTTCATTATTCAGCCAATAAAAACCATGCCTAAGAGCATGGTTTTTTATTTACTCTTTATTTTATAGGGCTTTTTTTAAGATTTTTTCATGACGTTTTACTGAACGAGCATACTTTTTACCTTTATGGCGTGTCCAAAAACTCCGTTCATAACCTGATGGCCCAACATTATAATACGCCACGGCTTTTGACCAACTGCCAGCTGATTTATAATAGGTCGATAGGATATATGCACCACAATTAATATTAGTATTTTCATCATAAAGATTGCCAAGACAAGACTGGCGCCAATGAGTCGAAACTATTTGAGTTAAACCGATCGCACCTGTAGGGGAGCGTGCTGAGCTATTATAATTTGATTCTTGGCGAATGAGCGCAGCGAGTAAAGTGGGTGGTACATCATAACGCTCGGCATTTTGCACGATCATTGGGGATAAGCGATTTGCTGTATTTGGAGAAACAGAATAGGCTGTTTGTAGTCCAGATGACAACTGAGTAGAGCGGTTGGCGAATGATCCGCTTAAACTGCTACACGCAGCCATACTGATTGCAATCACGATCAAGCCTAGCTTTAAAGTAAATCCATGTAGATTTCTTATAAGTTTGTTGTGGTCTTTATGAATGAATATGCGTTGCAAAATAATAAACCGCTCCGATGAAGTTAGATGGATGGTATTAACCACGAATAAATGAGTCAATAACAGTTACTTTATGATCATGTGAATATCTCTTTATCAATAGAAAAAGCCCCGACATCCTGTCGAGGCTTTTTCATATTTGGTTTCTTGCCGTTAACTCCTGTCAACGACCACATCCTGTGTTTCTTGTTGTTCTGAATGAGACATCCTATCTCTTTATGATTCATATCATAGATAATTAAACTTTAGTCGTATATTCGCTAATTACCCCAACTCGCGTACGTTTAAACGTACATGATGCAACTATAGTGCTTCCTTTAATGTTTTTTCATGGCGTTTTACTGAATTTGCATATCGATGTGCTTGATTCCTCATATAAACACTGTTTTTGTAACCTGTAGGGCCAACATTATAGTAGCCTAATGCAGTCATCCAATCTCCAGTTGCTTGATAGTATTTGGCGAGAATGTAAGCTCCACAATTAATATTAATTTGTTCATCATAAAGATTGCCTAAACAAGTTTGTTGCCAAAACTTGGGACGAACTTGGGTCAAGCCAACAGCGTCGGCTGAAGATGTTGCATTCGTAATATAGCTTGATTCTTGTCGAATTAATGCGGCAAGTAGATGTGGAGAAATATTATAAGATTCAGCACTTTGTAAAATCATTGGAGCAACACGATTTGCAGTTATCGGATGAACTGAAAAAGCGTTTTGAATGCCTTTTGAAAATTGCTGGGTGTGATTGATGGTGGCTACTTTTGTATTTGTACAAGCCGCAGTTATACAGCTGCTAAATAGAATAATACACAAGTTAATGAAGGTGGTTTTAGATAAAGAAAAATGAAAGAAATTTTGAGTCATCATTGAGAGGAAAGGTGATCCATCATATAAAAGCTAGCGGATAATAGAAAACAGGTTGTTTTAGATCAATAATGCTTAGTTGGCAAAAAGGTTTGCTTTTTATATCTCAGACTTGACTCAATCCTTTATAGCAAGCTTCAACATTAGGTCAAAGCTTGTCTATTTGATTAGATTCATCAACTCTCTTTAGATTAGTGCCTTAATTTTGCAGTTTTAATAATCCAAGCAACCAGTTTTTGGGCAATAGGCGCACAGATTAATACACTTGGAAATGCAAATATCCATGCGATAATCCATGCTGACATCCACATCGAAAAGAAATGATTGACTAATCCCACTGCTTTAAAGGTCGTGATGCCTGAGATGATGAATGACATCATACAAGACAAAATAAGTGGAAATAGTAATGTGGCTGCTTTCACTGGATCACCTCTGAATTGTATTTAACTGCAAAGCAAAGTTTTGCCCGAATAACCGAGCGGTTTTAATATCACCGAAATCAAAAGCATTTGCTGCGCTAGCATGCTCTGCTTGTGCCATAAGTCCAGACCATGATCCTAGACGATTTGCAGCTTCGGTGTAAGCAATTCCTTGATGCTGTTCAGGTAAAATCGGATTACCCATCCATAACATTCCGTGTTGCATACAAAAAGTAAAAAGTGAAATCAACGTTGACTGTTTATCGCCTGCAGGGAGTGATGAAACAGTGAATCCTGCTGCTAGTTTGCCTTTAAGACTCTGTTTTTTCCATAAACCTCCTGTCATATCCATTAATTGTTTCAATGTGCCTGAAACGCCACCTAAATATGTCGGGCTCCCCCAAATGAGTCCATCATATTGTATGAGAAGCTCTGGTTTAGACATCAATGATTCAGCAGTAAGTAAATCGATTTCTATACCCTTGATTTGTGCAGCGCCGATTTGGATTTGTTCGGCGATAAATTGCGTATGTCCCTGACGGCTATGATAAATAATTGCGATCGTTTTCATGATTCAGTTCTCAATTAAAAAATTTAATAATTTAGCGGTGAGGAATAACCCAAATCCGAAGATACTGTGATTGATCAAACTCTTAATACGATTGATAAAAGGGTGTGGTGTTTTAGAAGCAGCCACACCAGAACCCATTGCGGGTTGCATAATCAAGAAAGGAATCAAAACCGTAATGACACCAAATAAGAGTGCAGGTAATAATTGCGGTTGTGAGAGCCAATTTTGTCCAACGATCAAAATAAAGCTGAAAGCAAAAAGAATTCCAACAGTGTAGTGTGCAACCCAACCGAGTAAAGCTTCATGTCGAATTTCAGGACTGTGAGCAATTGATTTGTGTTGAATTCTTCCACGGATAATCCACCCGACCCATCGACCGAGTAAGGCAAAATTTAAGCTTGGGATATTAAATTTTTTTAATATCAATAACCAAAGATCCATGACCAGTGTTGCACCAATTCCGAGACTCAAAATGCAGAGCAATATTTTAAAAATATTCATTTCACCACCTTGATCTTTTCCAAATAAAAGTTGATAAATTTATTGTGCAAGTTCAAGTTAACTTTAAGTCAAGAGGTATTTATGGATATTGGTGAAGTTTCAAAAAGAGCACATGTCACAACATCTGCATTGCGCTTTTATGAAGAGAAAGGGTTGATCAAATCGATAGGACGACATGGTTTGCGGCGACAGTATGGAAAGCAGGTATTAGATCAATTGGCTTTAATTGCATTAGGTCGAGCAGCTGGTTTTTCTCTGGATGAGATTGCAAGCATGTTTGGACAAGATGGGAAACCTGAACTTGATCGGAAAATGTTGAAAGACAAAGCTGAACAATTAGAACTGATGACAAGACGTTTACATTTTATCAGTGAGGGACTAAAGCATGCTGCAGTATGCCCTGCAGAGAATCATATGCAGTGTCCAACCTTTCAAAACTTTTTAAAAGCAGCGATCTCAGGCGAATATCAACCCACTAAGTTATAGGGAGGACACCTCCTAAGGAAATGTCATCGTTTCGCCATAAAGATTTCATTTTATTGCAGTCAAAACGTCATCAAAGCTTGGTTAAATTTTTTCTAATTTTACCAAACGTATAAAATTATGAACAAGAAAATTTTAGTGATGCTTTTGTGTTGTACTGCTTTGGGTTTAAGTGCCTGTAATGATGATAATCATCAAGATCAAACGACTTCTACAGATAAAGTTACTGAACCAACGCTTATCGCTTTTGCCAAACTTCCTGTAGCAACCTATGCGGCAGGACCTGATTCTGGTAAAGCAGTGAGTGGTGCGAATGGTATTTATCCTCCATTTAAAGGGCAACCTGTGCAGGGCTTTTCTGCTGCTTTAAAAAATGATGATGATAGTTACATGGCGATGGCAGATAATGGCTTTGGTACACAAGACAATTCCGCTGATTTCTTATTACGCATTTATAAGATAAAAGCTGACTTTAGAACCAAAACCAAGGGCACAGGGCAGGTTACTGTACAAAGCTTTATTCAGTTACGTGATCCTAATAAACGTATTTCTTTTGAGATCGTGAATGGAAATACCGCAGACCGCTTATTGACGGGAGCGGATTTTGATCCTGAATCGATGCAACGTGCGGCAGATGGGACGTATTGGATTGGGGATGAATTTGGTCCTTATCTGTTACATTTTTCTGCACAGGGAATATTGTTAGATGCACCTATTCCACTACCAAATCCATTGAATTCAACGCAAGAATTGCGTTCACCACAAAACCAGTTCAATAAAGCCAATATTAACTATGTTGAACCTTTAGTCCAACGAAGTGGTGGTTTTGAAGGTATGGCGATTTCACCTGATGGTAAATATTTATATCCATTGCTTGAAAAACCCTTGGTGAATGATGCTACAGGACAACTTTTAATCTCTCAATTTGATCTACAGAAAAAAGCATATACTGGACAATATTATTGGTTTGCTTTGAACAGTAAAGCCACCAACATTGGTGATTTCCAATTATTTAATGACAAAGAAGGTATCATCATTGAACGTGATGCAAGTCAAAATAATTTAGGCGGTTATAAGAAGCTGATTCGTGTGAAATTTAACGAACCGAAACAAGCAGTTGCACGTGAAGATCTCGTCGATTTAATCAGAATATCTAATCCGAATGCTCTTTTTGGTACAGTACGAGAAGGAGATATTGGCACAGGTTCTGTATTTGCTTTCCCATTTGAAACCATTGAAGATGTGATTATTGAAAATGGTACGACGTTGACTGTATTGAATGACAATAACTTCCCAGGATCATCAGGACGCAATGCGAAACAAGCTGATGATAATGAAATTATTCAAATCCGTTTGCCAAAAGCATTATTTTAAACGTCGGGTAAAATTAGTCGAAATGATCATTCCGCATTTTGGCTGAAAGCGTATACTGTTCAGGCATAAGGAGTCCTCATGTCTGAATCAGTTACACGTCCAACCCATATCGAATATGGTTCGAAATCGTTTACTGCGATTTTATGGTCTTTATTTTTTGCTGGTTTTGCATCCTTTTCATCTTTGTACTGTGTACAACCAATGATGCCAATTTTTGCAAAATTCTTTCAGGTTACACCGACGCATAGTAGTTTTCCTTTATCCTTTTCTACCGTCGCCCTAGCAATTGGTCTGTTATTCACAGGTTTTATTTCTGATCGTTTTGGACGTAAACCGATCATGGTTTGTGCTTTATTCCTCGTTTCGATTCTCTTATTGATTAGTGCTTCTTTTCCAATTTGGGAGATTTTTCTCAGCACCCGTATTCTCATTGGTTTAGCCGTGAGTGGGGTCGCAGCCGTTGCAATGACTTATATCGGCGAAGAAATTGCGCAGAAAGATATCGGTTTTGCGATGGGATTGTATATCTCTGGCACAGCGATTGGCGGCATGGGTGGACGTTTAATTGCAGGGGTATTGGTTGACTTCATTTCTTGGCAATCTGCAACCTATATCATTGGTTTTCTAAATTTTATTATTGCTTGTCTATTTTATTTATTGTTGCCCAAATCAGAGCATTTCAAGCCATTTCCATTCCGATTTTCACGTTTTAAAGCAGCGTTTGAGCAAAATCTAAAAGACTCGAAACTACGAATTTTATTTGCTCAAGGCTTTATTTTAATGGGCTGTCTAGTCACAGTTTTTAACTATATCAGTTATCACTTATTAGAAGCACCATTTCATTTATCGCAAACTTGGATTGGTTTGATTTCGATTGCTTATTTGGCAGGGATTTATAGTTCACCTAAAGCCGCACGATGGGGCTTTCAGTATGGACGCGCTAAAGTATTACCTGTTTTATTGTTTAGTATGATTATAGGTTTATTTATTACACTTATCTCATCAATATGGGCAATTTTGTTGGGTCTTACCATTTTTACCTTTTCATTTTTTGCGGCACATTCGACAGCCAGTAGTTGGGTATCCGTTCAAGCGGTACAATATCGCGCAGTTGCCTCTTCACTTTATCTCTTTTGCTATTACATGGGCTCAAGTTTGCTTGGGAGTAGTGGTGGTTTGGTCTGGGAGTATTTTGGATGGATTGGAATTAATTTGAGTGTCACTGTGGTCTTAGTCATTGGTCTGGCACTCGCGATACACTTAATGAAGAATGAAAATAAAACGACAATTAAAGTCGCATAAACTTGATAAAAGTCCTGAAAATTTAGTAATTTAAATAAGCACCTATTGGGGTGTAGAGATAATATTAAAATTGGGGAAAATAATATGGAATTACATAGTCGTGTTTATTATAAACATCCTGACTCAACAATCATGGGACAATTAGAGGTCTTATTTACTACACATCATGGAGATGAAGAAAAGTTCATTCAGACAGCTTTACTCATTAATCCGCAAGCGGATGAGATTACTCAAGAGCTAGTTGATTTGATTGATTCGATTGAACATGATCTTGCGCCAGAGACATTGCACTATGTTGATGGGTTTGCTGTACTAGATTTTACACATGGCTCAAATGGCGATGAAAATATTGAAAATATTTTATTATTTTTAAAAGGATTATTACCTGATATTCATGCACAAGCTTGGGGTTGTGGTGATGATGATCCATGGGAGTTTTGGTTCAAATTTGATGGCGATGAGCTTATCCGTGAAGATGATGAACCATTGAATGATCCTGATGAAGATGAAGAAATTAAAGCTTCTATTTATACTTGGTGGCATCAAGATTTACCTTCTGGAATTAAAGAAGGCTTCTTGAACGAAGAAGAGTAATTATCAACATCTTATGATGCTATTTCCTCAATAAGTTACAAATACTTTTTGAGGAAATGCTTCTGTTTGTTTTTTGATCTATAAAAATGAATGGAATTCATGCTAAAATGATCGGCTTTCATCTTTAGATGTCTCTCCTCCATCTGCTAGCCGAGATTCGCAAGCCATGTCTACTGCCTACACTATGCAGACCGCGCCAAAAGCGCTGTTTGATTACGACAAATATTGGGCGTCGTGTTTTGAACCCGCACCATTTTTGCCGATGTCACGAGAAGAAATGGATCTACTCGGCTGGGACGCATGTGACTTTATTTTGGTTTGTGGTGATGCCTATATTGACCATCCATCTTTTGTATCAGGTGTGATTGGGCGTGTACTTGAAGCACAAGGCTTCCGTGTCGGGATCATTGCACAGCCAGACTGGACCAATGCAGAGAGCTTTCGTGTTCTAGGCAAGCCAACCATTGCATGGGGTGTGACCGCAGGGAATATGGATTCAATGATCAACCGTTATACGGCAGATCGTAAAATTCGTTCCGATGATGCGTATTCACCAAACAATGAAGCAAATAAGCGTCCAGACCGTGCAGCAACAGTTTACTGTCAGCGTTGCCGTGAAGCTTTTCCTGACGTTCCTGTCTTGCTCGGTGGTATTGAAGGCAGCTTGCGTCGTATTGCACATTATGATTATTGGTCTGACAAAGTTCGCCGCTCTATTTTGATGGACTCAAAAGCTGATCTATTGATGTATGGTAATGGCGAGCGTGCGATTATCGATGTGATGCATCGTTTAGCCAAAGGTGAGAAAATCCACGAGATTACTGATGTTCGTGGTACAGCATTTATTATTAATAAGCATAATAAAGCATCTAAAGCGAAATTCGTTGAAATTGCCAGTAATGACGTGGATACCATTGGACGTGTCGATCCAATTATTAATCCTTATGTCATGACTGAAGATATTGATGGCTGTGAAGTTGAAAAAGAAAAAGGTAACTCATTAGCGCAGTATCAAAACTTCCAAAAAGAAATCGTTGCCAATCCAATCGTGCGTGAAGGCGACCAGCTCGATCCAGATACACAGATTGTGCAGTTAAAGCCTGCGCCATCAAAAGCGATTAAACATAAATTACCTCCCCGTGAATTGGCCGTGATTCGTTTACCTTCTTTTGAAGCCGTTGCTGATGATCATGTGTTGTATGCACATGCCAACCGTATTTTGCATTTGGAAACCAATCCGGGTAATGCACGTGCCTTGGTGCAGCGTCATGGTGAGCGGGACGTCTGGATCAACCCACCACCAATTCCTCTGACCACTGAGGAAATGGATTATGTGTTTGATTTACCCTATGCACGTTTACCGCATCCTTCTTATGGAAATGCACGTTTCCCAGCCTTTGATATGATCAAATTCTCGGTCAATATCATGCGTGGTTGTTTTGGTGGATGTACCTTCTGTTCAATTACTGAACATGAGGGTCGTATTATTCAAAACCGTTCTGAAGATTCAATTTTACGTGAAATTGAAAAGATCCGCGATACGGCACCTCAATTTACAGGCATCATTTCAGACTTAGGCGGCCCAACTGCAAACATGTACCGTTTGCACTGTAACGACCCTGAAATTGAAAAGAACTGTCGTAAGCCATCTTGTGTCTATCCAGGTGTTTGTCAAAACCTACATACCGATCATGCGCCTCTTGTTCAGCTTTATCGTAAAGCGCGTGAAATCAAAGGTGTGAAGAAGATTTTGATTGGTTCTGGTCTGCGTTATGACCTCGCGGTACTCAACCCTGAATATGTTAAAGAATTGGTACAGCATCATGTCGGTGGCTATTTAAAAATTGCACCTGAGCATACTGAACAAGGTCCATTGTCGAAGATGATGAAACCGGGAATTGGGACGTATGACCGCTTTAAACAAATGTTTGAGCGTTTCAGTAAGGAAGCAGGTAAGGAACAATATCTCATTCCATATTTCATTGCTGCGCATCCAGGTACCACCGATTATGACATGATGAACTTGGCGATTTGGTTGAAGAAAAATGGTTTCCGTGCTGATCAGGTACAAACCTTCTACCCATCACCAATGGCCACTGCGACCACGATGTACTACACAGGCAAAAATCCATTGTCTAAAGTGGCGCGTTATACTGAAAATGTCGATATCGTGAAAGGTGAAAAGCGTCGCCGTCTGCATAAAGCATTCTTGCGTTATCATGATCCAAATAACTGGCCATTGTTACGTGAAGCACTGAAAGAAATGGGACGTTCGGATTTAATTGGTAATTCGAAGCAGCATCTGATCCCAACCTATCAGCCACAAGGTACGGCTGAAGGTGAATATAAATCAGCACGTAAAAAGAACTCAACTGTTGCAGGTGATTCAGCGAAACGTGGTCAAGCGCAATCTCAGCCACAATCAGGTCAGAAACGTCCACAAAAAGGGCAGATCTTAACGCAACATACAGGTTTACCGCCACGTGAAACAGGTGACAAAAAACCATTCACAGGAAAACCAAAACCTAAAGTGAAACCAAAGCGTTAAATGAATAAAAAGAAGGCATCAGTTATGATGCCTTCTTTTTTTATACATAAATGGTAGGGTAGTCACAATCTGGTTATAAAAGTACAATTTATCGAAACATATACTGACAATATCCGCTTGAATATTTGCCTACTGATGATTATAAATATAGATGCAGGATGCTTTTACGACTTTGGTCGACGAGGGAAACACGATTAAAAAAATTTAAGTTACACTGCTAAAATGACTTTAACTATCGTTGTTACTGATTAAAAAAATGGCTCAAAGCCAAAATGATTATAAAAAATCTAAAGGGATTCGTTAGAAATGTATTATTTCATAACAATAGTTGGATTGCTGTTGATTACAGCACTTGTGTTTCGACGCCTACATCCTAATCGGCGTCAAGATAGTCCATTAAAACGCCGTGGTATTCTCAATATTTCTGAGCAAATTACCTTGATGCGTTTACAAGCTGTATTACCTCGTCATACGATTTTGGCGCATGTTTCTTTTGATGCGCTATTAACAACAAAATTTGCGCATACGCGCCGTAAATATCAAGGTTTAGTTGCTGATTTTGTCGTACTCGATCAGCAACATCAAGTGCTTGCAATTATTGAGATTGCAGACGAGTCATATGTGAATCGTCTACATCAGAAGCATTATCAAGACAGCTTATTAGAATTAGCGGGTTATCGAGTATTGCGCTATAGCAGTATTCCAACGGAGCAAGAGTTACGTGAGAACTTAGTTCCTGATCTATTTGAACCGATCATGCCTGTTTCAATCACAGCAACCACAATGCCGCAAGCGGAACGAGTTATGAAATATAATGTTCTAGCAGCAAAATCATCTTAATTGATTATGGACGTACTGCTGTTACAGTCATTTCAACTAAAACATCTGGTGCATACAGTTTAGATTCTACGCAGGTACGTGCTGGGGGATGACCTTCAGCAATCCATGCATCCCAAACCGCATTCATTGCTGCATAATCTTGTTCAATGTCTTTTAGAAAAATAAGTACAGATAAAATATGCGTTTTGTCTGTACCTGCTTCTGCGAGTAAACGATCGATATTATCTAAAGTTTGTTGTGTCTGTGCAGTAACATCGACACTGGTATCATCTGCTAGTTGACCTGCCAAATGAACTAAATTTCCTGAAATTGCGACTTCGCAATAACGTGAAGTGACATGCAGTCTTTGCACAGTCATAAAGAATTACCTAATTAAAATGGATAACTAGAATTGTACTTGATGACATTTTGTTGCAGTGTAATTTTGTTTAAACCAAACTCAATAAGTTTCTATTTCCATCAAATTCCGCTGTTGGAAAAACAAAATACAATGTTGTTGTGGACAAATAATCATATTACCAAGGTTAAGAAATTGGATTTTGGCTTGCCGTAGCCGATTTAGACAAGTTGCGATAGAACTGTGCATTGGGCAGAGTTGTTTTATTTGGCTTAATGCTGAATAAGTAGTTTGGTACATCATTTTATTCCTATCAATATGATTTAGTGCTTGGGCGAAATGAGAATTTCGCCCAACTTGATTTATATGGTTTGTTGTTCTGATTGATACCAATTGACATGACGAGTAATAAACATGACGCAGGCGATAAGAATGAAGGAAAGAATAGAACCAAATAAAAAGGTTTTACCGCTAGATTGCAGAAGTAGATACATCATGCCGTATAGCGTACTCAGCAAAAGACCAAATAGTAATGCTGCTTTATAACCTTGAACAACAAAGTACAAATACCATGTAATTAAACTGATACAGGCAATTGCAGCGACCAGATAAGCCCATGTAAAAGCATAATATTCGCTGATTGAAAGTAACAATACAAAGAATACGCCTTGTGCCATAGCGACTAACGCATATTGGACAGGGTGAATTTTAAGGCTTTTTAAGACCTCGAATAAGAAGAAGCAACCAAAGGTAATAATAATGATCATGATGCCGTATTTAATGGCACGATCAGTTTGGGTATATATATTAATGGGTTCCAAAAACTGAGCAGAAATCCCTGAAACATTGGTTGTAGATGTATCTTTAGCAGCATAGGCAGCATCTACAGCACTGACAGGATAGCTTTGATTGTTGAGAAGTTGATAAAAGCACTGGCTGTTTTCACACATGGAAATGCTGTCTAAATTGCGTTTGCCTAAAGCGATATTCTTCCAGTTTGCTTGGAATTGTTGTTTTTTACGGGGCTTTTGAAACGGCAAACTTTGTCCATCATATTTGACATCGCCCCAGTTACCTGCGGCTTGATAGGTCATTTCATTACTGGTGGGAAGAAATGTAAATTTATTGAGTCCTTCTAGCTTGAATTGTAGATTAAATTTAAACCCTTGTTGAAATTTTTGGATTAACTCAGGATATTGCTTTGCTGTGATATGCATCAAATCAAAGCCTTGCTGACCTTGGCTTTGTTCAGCAAAATCGAATTTATAGGCTTTACCATCAATATTAAACATCGGTTTGGCATTTAACCCGCGTGCATCCTGAATTGGGAAAATAATTTCAGCCTGATCCCAAAGATAGTTGCGTTGAGATTCATTGCCGACCGCTTTAAAGACCCCTTTACCAGACATCGTATTTTGATAGCTGATAGCTTTATAAATATTACGTTTGTAAGTACTGTCTGATACGTCAAATTGTGCTGTCCAATCTGCTGTTTCTGCTCCTAAAGTAACAAAAACGGTTTGAGTACAATCATAGGTTTTCTTTTCTTCATTGGTACATGTGGTTTGAACTTGATAAGGAAGTTTTAAATAAGGTGCAATGACTTGCTGTGGTCGAATTTGTTCATTGGCAATATCCCTAATTACTTGTTGTTGATAGCTTTGGCGTTCGTTTACCAAATTTGAAATAAAGAAAAGACCAATATAAAAAACTAAAATAAGGAACAGAATTGCTCCTATTTTCAGATAAATAAAATTACGGCGCATGGTGGAATCCATTGTCATTATGATATGACAAGTATCCTAAATTGAGATGTGCTTCGGATGCATTCCGCTTGAAGCTTATGTGAAGTTTGTATGAAGTGTCAGACTGACCAGTACGCCAGAACTATGGTTCTCTAAGAAATCGAGAGCGTTTCCTGAGATATTTTGAATGCTAATTTTGCCCTGATGTTGCTGAATAATTTGCTGCACGATGCTAAGACCAATTCCTGTACTTCGTTGTTGATTGTGCGGACGTGGTAGTGAAAAATAAGTCTCAAAAACACGCTTTAAGGCGTATTCAGGAATCGCTTCAGCTTCATTAAACAAGGAAATTTCAATACTGTTCGTAATGCTATGCTCTTTCAATTGAACGGCAATCAAACCTTGTTCAGGGCAGAAATCTCTCGCATTATCCAATAGATTATTGAGGGCTTGTTTTAACCAAAATGGGTCAGCATAAATTGAGCAATGTTCAGGAAGATTAAGCCTTAGCTGTATTTGTTTACGCTGTAATACACTTTGTTGTTGCTGAAAACATTGTTGAATCAGGGTGCTTAGATCGAGCATTTGAAATTCTAAAACATGCTGATTTTTTTCAAGTCGTGTCAGTAATAACATGCGTTCAATTAGGGACTGTAGACGCTGACCTTGTTGCACAATATGGGTTGCAAATTGCTGTTGATCTTCTAAAGGTAAATCATCCTGTAATAATTCTGCACTGGCTTGGATTGCAGTCAGTGGGCTTTTCAACTCATGAGTGAGCGTATTGACATAGTTTTCAACATAGGCTCGATCTTCCAACTTTTCCCGCATGTCACTTAGGGCTTGGGTCACTTGATTTAGTTCTTTGGCCGAATAGAAAAACGGTGCTTGATTCACAGGCGCGAGCGCTTGGGCATAGCGCCGCACCCGATCGATACTATGTTTAAGCCAATAAGCCACCATACTGGCAAGTAATAAGCTGAGTGCTGCGATCCAAAGTGCTTGATGAATGAGTTGTTGTTCTGCACGTTCAATATAAGGTTGTACGGATTGATTAGGTTTCCCGATACTCACCACACCGAGCAATTGTTGTTTATAGATAATTGGTGCAGCAATGTGCATGACACTACTATTGCGGTCATTAGGATCGGTTGCAGTAGAACGTGCGCCGTATTTGCCACGTAGGGTTAGGTAAACATCATTCCATTTAGAGTAATCTTGTCCAACCGCTTTCCCTTCGGAATCATAAATCACAATACCATGCTGATCAGTAATATAAAGCTGTTGGTTAATTTGATTTTTTTTATGTTGCCAAATCGTCGCATCAAGTTGACGTGATAATGCAGCTTGAATCTTCTGATCAAACTCTGGGGTGTTTACTTGTTGTTGATGGACATCTTCGGCAATGAGTTGGGCAATAATATTGGCATTTTCAGCCAGCGTATCTTCAACCACTTGTCGTACATTGGGTTTCACTTGTTGAGTCAGGGTGTAGGCAATAAAGCTGAGGCTCAGTACCACCACCAAGCTAAAGAAAAACCAAATACGAATAAAGATGGACATAATAAAAGTAGGGTTTTAATTGTTGTGTTTGAGTTTAATACTAATCGAACTAAATAGTGCGGGTAAATTGAAAGATAGGCTAGAAAATATTAAGATTCATCATCATAATTTTTTAAAAATGATAAATTTAAGGAAATAATTTTGAATAAGATAATTTTAATTTTTGGTTTATTATGTGCTTCAAGCAGCTTTGCAATAAATCCTGATCAAGAATATATGATGTTCTTAAAAAAATATGAAGAACTCTCTAATTTGAATGATGCTAAAGAAATGGATATGTATGCTGATGATGCAAAAATTACGATGAAAGGAATTGCATCTGATGGTATAGAACGCTCGATGAGTATGTCAGGTAAGAAAGCAAAAGAATTCTATTTAGAAAATATGGAAATAATTAAAAAAATAGGATCTCAAATAAAATTTAGTAATGTAACAGTAGTTAGAGGTCAGAACTCTACAAAAATAAAAGCATCAAGGTATGGCAATGAAAAATGCTATACTGATAATGACTATTATATGGTAGTAACTAAAAAGACAGATAAAAAGCTTTATATCACAGAAGAATATTTGACAATACCACAAGAAAACCTATGTAAAGAAGGGATCAAAGATGATTTGGCTCTTCAATTATCTTTATATGCGAATGTCATGCAGAAAAATCTTCCAATGCGGGTTGATAGAGAAACGAATTTAGAAAAAATTACTGCTCAAGATAAAGAGCTGATGTTTGTTTTTCGATTTATTCATTTTACAGCAAATGATTTTTCCAAAGAGCAATGGGAAATTAATGGGGTACCGCAACTTATTCAAAATGTTTGTAAAGATATATCAATGAAAGAAAGACTAGATAAAGGTGCCCAGCTTAATTTTAAAGTTTATTATTCAGATTATACCCCTATTACTGATATTAAAATGACGAAGCAGGATTGTAGTATTTAATTAACTTTGAACTAAACTATACCCAAACCCTCGATGCGTTCGAATAGGATCATCTGGGGTAATCTGTTTAAGCTTTTGCCTTAAACTTTTGATATGTGTATCCACCGTTCGTTCTAAACTATGCTCGGGATGTTCCCAAATATGATCCATGAGTTGCTGACGGCTAAACACTTGTTCTGGATGCTGAATCAGCAAAAACAGTAAACGATATTCATAACGTGTCAGTTGCAGCATTTGCCCATGATATTGAATTTGTAGAGATTGTGGATTACACATCCAAGTGGCGGAGTGTGGCGTAATTTCTGTTTGAATGATTGGTGGTTGTGGTGGGGTATTTTGAGCTTGTACTTCCATTCTGCGCCATACTGCTTTAATTCTTGCCACAATTTCACGTGCACTAAAAGGCTTGGTACAATAATCATCAGCACCGATTTCTAAACCGACAACCCGATCAATTTCATCATCGCGAGCCGTTAAAAATAATAAAGGTGTTTGATATTTTTGACGCAGTTGTTTGCAGACTTCAAAACCATTGAGATCAGGTAAACCCACATCTAAAATAATAAAATCAAAAGTCTGTTGAGAGAGTAATTCAAGTGCTTGTGTTCCTGTATTTGCCCAACTGACACTCCAACCTTCACGTTCAAGCGCATAACGTAGTGGTAACACAATTGCGGCTTCGTCTTCAATACAGAGAATTTGTTTTTGATTCATAATGATCAGTAATCAATATTTTCTAATTTTATGATGTTAGTTTAACTGAAGTCTGGATCGAGAGAACTAATGTTGAGAATTTTTATAAAAGATAAATAAGAAAAGGACACCTGAAGTGCCCTGTAATATTCGGATTTGATCGTCACGCTAACCACAGGAGCAAATGCTAAAAGCGAGGATTTCTTTAGCAAGGGCAAGCAACAAGGATAATGTTACCGCGCCGCCTAGAGTACTGAAAACTGCATAAAAAGCAAACATAAATTTTAGTTTGGGATATGCTTTTGTGTAAAAAAACGCCACTACCATAAAGAAAGTTGAGATTCTTGTTGCATGGGCTGTAATTGATAGACACCAACACCGACTAAACGGAATTGAAAAGTCGGGTCAATATGCATTTCATTCAGTAGTTGAAAGATGACTTGTGCTAAGTCTTGTTCAGATTGTAGCGCTTGTTTGAAGCTTTTACTGTGTTGTAAAACCTGAAAATTTTTAAGTTTAAGTTTTACATTGACTCCTCGAGCAGTTAATTGTTTTTTATTTAGACTACGCCACACTTGCCCAGCTAGGGGCTGCCAAGTGTGATGACATTGTTCAAGTGTATAATTATCATCAAAAGTGATCTCTTTTGATATTTGTTGGCGCTCCCGTTCTGCTTTTACAGGGCGATGATCAATACCTTGAGCATATAAATACAGTTGTTTTCCGTATTTGCCAAAATGATGAATAAGTATATTTTCTTCTATTTTTTGTAGGTCACCGAGCGTGTGTAAATTCAGTTGACTTAATTTTTCTTGAGTGACTTTACCGACCCCTGGAATTTTATTGAGGGCTAAATCCTGAATAAAATTGAGTACCTGATGGGGCTTAATCACAAATAAACCGTTGGGTTTGTTCCAATCAGAGGCGATCTTTGCCAAAAATTTATTGGGAGCTACACCAGCGGATGCAGTGAGTCCTGTCACCGCAAAAATATCAGCACGAATGTGTGCAGCGACCTCAGTCGCACTCGGAATATTTTTTAGATTCTCAGTCACGTCTAAATAAGCTTCATCTAATGATAGCGGTTCAATCAGAGGGGTGTATTGTTGGAATATCTGATGAATTTGTGCTGAAACTTCACGATATTTTTCAAAATTAGGCTCAATCACGATAACCTGTGGGCAGAGTTTTTTGGCTTGTCCCATCGACATGGCCGAGCGTAGGCCAAATACGCGGGCGGGGTAGGATGCTGCAGCGATTACAGCACGAGGGTGGTGTGATGAAATCACTACAGGCGAGTTTTTGAGATCAGGGCGTTCTCTGAGTTCAACCGATGCATAAAAGGCATCCATATCAATGTGGATGATTTTGCGCAGTTCACTTGGCATCTACGATGCCTTGTTGTTTTAAAAAGATTCGCCACTGTTTCGGTGACTCTGCATATACGTTCAGATCAACAGGTTTGGGAATCCCATCTATGTTTCCACTTTGGCTATGTTGCCAAAAGAGCCATTGTCGTCCATCTTTTAATTCAGGTTTACCCTCATAATCTCGCACCCATAATGGGGTATTGCTAAAATTACCCATCAAGACAATGTGGTAAAAAGTCTTGGAAATATAAAAAATAGGTTGTTTGCCATAATGTTTATGGAGTTGATCATTCATGATCTGAATTTCTTTGAGTAACTGCTCTTTGGTATAGGTATTAATGCAATTACTGTCATATTCAAGATCAATCACAGGTGGTAAGGCATCTGCTTTCTTTGGCACAGTAGCGATAAAATTTTCAGCCTGAACGGTGCCATCACGGCAGAGACGATAAAAGTGATAAGCCCCGACGTGTAAACCACGTTCACGTGCTTTGAGCCAATTCTGCTGAAAATTTTGATCTTTGAAATCGCCACCTTCGGTTGCTTTGAGATACACGAATTGGTATTGCATCGGAGAGATCTTTTTCCAGTTAATCTCACCTTGATGATGTGATACATCAAATCCACGGATTGAATAGTCTTGTGCTACGGCTTTTTGTTGATAGAACAGTCCAAAATAACTGACGATACCGAGCATCACTGTTAAAGCAATACTAGTCAGTGCTGGATAATGCTGAGTGAGTGGATACTTCGGTATTTTCTTTGCCATAATGATGTTTTGTACTATGCAATATCGAGTTGAGTGCTAGATTTACAGTATTCGTCATGCAGCGATTGTACTCGTTTTGCTTTCTCATGAATCGTTTGACTACCGAATTGTTTTATAAATCTACATGAAGCGTAATGTCTAGCATGTTGCTCGTAGTGGCGTACCCAACTTTCTCGTTGTGCTAAGCATTCATTCTTGACAGGCCAAACGCCTTGGCGTAAACGCTCAAGCCCAATGCGCCACGGTTTAGGGCTAATTCGTGCACGGAAGCAATTTTGATTGCGGCACATCAGATCATAATGCGGATCCGCATAAATAGCGTGAAATAAGGTCTGCGCATCCTCACCTCGAGGTTCAAAGGTTTGATGCATCACCAAAACACGATAACCTTTTGGTGTGCGATAAACACGTAAATGCCATGTAGGATGATGTTGAGAAAAAGTTTTAATTTTCTCTAAGGCCTGTTGCTCTGGTGTACCTCTCAATTTCGATTTCAGTTTGAATAAACATTTACTGATCCAAGGGGTCAATAACAGTGATACCATGAACCCAAGCCCAAAGATGAGCCACGAACTAAAATAGACAGCGCATAAGCTTGAGATAACCAGTAGTAGTAAAAATACCGTCATGTAAAGTTTAGAGTTGGGATGATAGATAAAATCAATATCTGCAAATAACACATCAGGTGTATTTAAACATAAAGCCCCATAGGTGTTGCGCGTGATAATGACATCATCATGTTGTGCAACAATCTCTTCTCGGATCGGGAGACCTTCAGCACCGTTATAGGCAACTTTATGATCGATTCTGCGAATATTTTGATCTACTTTTATTTGCTCAATCGCTGCTGTAACACGTTGTTCAGCATGTATTTGCGCTGCCTTAAGGCTTTGATCTGACCAACCAAAGCGTTTGATGGTGTATTGTCTTCCTTCAAATTTTGTTTTTGTTTTCGCTTCAGCCCAATATTTTGGAATAATCATCTCATTTTTCCTTATTCTTTTTCATCTTATTAAAATGTTAGCTCTCATCCGTAGTTTCTTTCGGGATCTGCCAAAAGATGATTGCAGTAATGATGTTAATACAACCCAGTGTAATCAAGGTGGCATGGAAAGCACTGCTAATCGATGTCGTTGAAAAGTGCTGACTGAATAGATTAATCAATGTGCCTGCCATTGCTACACCAATACTCATAGATAGCATCATAATCATTGATAAGAAACTATTGCCGCTGCTGGCATCGTGTTGTGGCAAGTCTTTGAGGGTGAGCGTATTCATGCCTACAAACTGTAGCGAATTTAATGTACCAAAAATAAACAAGTGTAAGACTTTCAACCACAGTGGGGTAACTGCTGTCATTAATGAGAAGCTCGCAATACATAATCCGACCAAGATGGTATTGGTGAGTAGAAAACGACGATACCCTACACGTTGAATTAATGGACGAATAATTGGTTTCGAAAATAATGAACCCAAGACCAATGGAATCATCATTAGTCCTGTAATAAAAGGTTCAAAGCCAAAGGCGACTTGCAACATCAAAGGTAAGATAAAAGGAATAGCATTGCTGCCCAAACGTGCGAAGAAATTACCTGATACACCGATTGAGAAGATTTTGTAACGGAATAAACGCCCATGAAATAGCGCATTTTGATGGGTATGCGCATGATAGGCATAGCTAACTGTGGCAATTATACCAATCAACAATAAGCTGATACTCACAAGATTTGAATATTGTGAGGAGGCCATATTTTCAATGCCTAAGGATAAGCCGACCATCGCGACCATTAATAAGATAAAACCGCTGAAATCGAAAGTTTTCACTGTCGGCTCTTTTTGATTGGGCATGATTTTAAATGTCATGATCATACCGAGAATACCCATCGGAAGATTAATCAGAAAAATCCAATGCCATGTTGCGACTTCAACTAACCAACCACCTAATGTAGGCCCCATCAGTGGACCGATTAGGCCGGCCAAACTCATGAGACTCATGGCTGAAAGAAATTGGGAGCGTGGAATTAGCTTTAATAAAGCCAAACGGCCTACAGGCATCAGTAATGCACCACCGATGCCTTGAATCACACGGAAAAACAACAGTTGTTCTAGGTTTTGCGATAAGCCACATCCCAATGAGGCCAAGCTGAAAATCACCATAGAGCTGAGATAAATATTACGAATCCCAAAACGATCGGCTAACCAGCCACTCAAGGGAATACAGGCTGCAACAGATAATACATAGGCGACAATCACACTATGCATTTGTAATGGATTTTCATTCAGTTGAATCGCCATTGCTGGTATTGCAGTATTCACGATGGTGGTATCTAAGGCTTGCATAAAAAAGCCGATCGAAACCAATATGACCAACCATCGAAATTCGGGCTGTACAGCTTGGTGTGTTGTCGTTGTCATGAGTTCTGACACATAAGAAATCGGTTCTAGTTTAATGCAACCCTATTGGAAATAAAGACCAAAATTGTCAAAGAGTGGTCATAGAACTGACATTAAAGTGTCATCGAACTTGCATCTCAAATCACTAAATTAACCATACAAAATAAGGGTATGGAATTTGATGATGAAATTTAAGATTTCAGTTTTATTGACAACATTGTTGTCTGTAGGGTTGGTTGCCTGTAATGAAAATGATAACGCTACGAACTCAACAGAGGTTGTAGAAGCAACGCCTGAAACAATTAAGTTAAGTCTGTTAGGACGTTATGAAACCAAGGTGTTTGTTAAAAGTGCAGCTGAGATTCCTGCGTATGATGCGGCAAGTAAACGCTTATTTGTAGTCAATGCACAAAAAGGTTTAGTCGATGTATTAGATGCATCTAAACCAGCACAGCCTGTACACATTGCAGAGCTTTCAGCACGAACTTATTTAGCAAATTCTGAAGTAAATAGTGTTGCTGTGAAAAATGGCATTGTTGCGATTGCAGTACAAGCTGAGAATAAAACGGATACAGGAATGGTGGTGTTTTTTAATGCCAAAGATCTTAGTTTTATTAGTAAAGTGAGTGTGGGTGCTTTACCTGATATGCTGACTTTTAGTCCAGATGCTAAAACGGTTTTAGTCGCAAATGAAGCAGAACCGAATGATGATTATTCGGTTGATCCTGAAGGTTCAATCAGCATTATTGATATCAGCAATATTCAACAACCTAAAGCCAGTGTTGCAGGTTTTAGTGCATGGAATAATCAAAATTCAGATTTATTGGCCAAAGGAGTACGTATCTTTGGTCCAAATGCCAGCGTTGCTCAAGATTTAGAACCTGAATATATAACCATTTCAGCAGATAGCAAAACCGCTTGGGTCACGTTACAAGAAAATAATGCAATTGCGAGAATAGATATCGCACAACAGAAAGTCACCGATATTTATCCATTAGGCTATAAAGACCATAGTTTGGTTGAGAATGCTTTAGATGTGAGTGATCGGGATTGTGATCCAAAAACGGATTGTAATGGTGATGGTGTTATTGATACCAAAGATAAAGATAAGGGAATTATCAATATCAAACCGTGGGCAGGTTTAGTGGGGATGTATCAACCAGATTCGATTGCGAATTATCAGGTAAATGGCCAAACTTATTTGGTGACTGCCAATGAAGGGGATTCACGAGCTTGGTTAAAAGATGCTGAGGCATATTTTGGTGGTGATACCAGTAAGGGCTTTGTAGAGGAAATTCGCGTTAAAGATCTGTTTAAGAGTAGCGGTTTTACCAATAAAGTCAAAGATGAGTATCCAGCGCATTTACAGAAAATCGCTGTAGGCGTAAAAGGTGCGCGATTAAATGCATCAACTTTTGGTTATTGTGGTGCAACGACAACAGATGCAAAAGGCTGTCGTGAAGATAGTCAATTAGGTCGCTTAAAAGTGACGTGGACCAAAGGATACCAAATGAATCAAGACGGTTCACCAAAACTGGATGCAGATGGTTATCTGGTTTATGACAAACTCTATGCCTATGGTGCGCGTTCATTTAGTATCTGGAATACCCAAGGTCAACTTGTTTGGGATTCGGGCAGCGAATTTGAAAAGAAAATAGCAGAGTTATTCCCTAAATACTTTAATAGTGATCATGAAGAAGTCACTTTTGATAAGCGAAGTGCTGCCAAAGGTCCAGAACCAGAAGGTATTACTGTGGGGACAATCGGGAAGAAAACCTTTGCTTTTATTGGTTTGGAACGTATGAGTGGCATCATGGCGTATGACATCACCACGCCGAATAAACCTAAGTTTATTCAATATTTTACTACCCGTAACTTTGTAGAAACAGATATTGCGCAGCAGGGTGATTTAGGACCTGAGGGGTTGATCTTTGTCTCTGCAAAAGACTCCCCAAATGGTAAGCCATTACTCGTGGTTGGTAATGAAGTCAGTGGTTCAACGGCTGTTTATCAAGTTAATCTTCAATAAACTCTTGGCATAAAAAAACGGATCAATTTAATCCGTTTTTTTATGCTGAGTATTTTAGACTTCGATACGTGTAGGACTATTCAAATTTTTAATTACATTGGTAATTTGTTCAAGCGAATCACAAATAATCACTTTGGCACGATGTTGAGGAGGTAAAAATCCTTCTTCAACAGCATGATCTAGTTGAGCAATCAAGGCATCATAAAAACGATTTACATTATAAATAATCATCGGTTTTTGGTGCTGATTGAGTTGACCCCAAGTAGCTATTTCTAAAATCTCTTCAAAAGTACCCAAACCACCAGGTAAAGCAATAAAAGCACTGGCACGCTCCGCCATCAATGCTTTACGTTCATGCATGGTCTCAACAATATGAAGCTCTGTTAATTTATTATGTGCAATTTCATAGTCCAACATAAACTCAGGAATTACACCGACTACTTCACCGCTATGTTCCAGTACAGTATCTGCAACTTGCCCCATTAAGCCAATACTTGCTCCCCCATAGACAATTCCAAAACCTTGATTTGCGATGTGTTGAGCAAGTTCGATGGCTTTATCTCGATAAATGGGTTTGTTACCTGTACGAGAACCGCAATATAAAGCAATAAGAGATTGGGTGGTTTTTCTGGGAGTAGAAGAAATGGTTTTTTTATCTGTCATTCTAAATACACTATTCATTCGGTTTATTTTCACCTTATCATTTTCATTGTGCTTGTCTAGGTTAAATGACTTTTATGACAGTTTTATGCACACTTTACGTACAAAACAATATTGTGAATTTTAGAAAAAATTTGAAAACAACAAGCACATAAAAAAGATGAATTTCACTGCAATCTTGCCTATACTGAAAATCCTTTTATTAATTTATGTACCTCTATGAGTAGTGGTTGTTGTCGCTCCGCTTTGTTCTTATTTCCTAAAAAAAATGTTTTGGCTATTTGTGCCGACCTTTTAAAAATTCAACTTCATAACGATATTGCTGATTTTGCAGAGGAGTCACATCAATGATTTTTGAATGGATGTCTGATCCTTCTGCATGGGTTGGCTTAGCCACATTGGTGGTGCTTGAAATCGTCCTAGGTATTGATAACCTAGTATTTATTGCAATCTTGGCAGAAAAACTACCACCAGAACAACGTAATGCTGCTCGTAGAGTTGGTTTGATTCTCGCCTTAATCATGCGTCTAGGATTGCTTGCCGCAATTGCATGGGTTGTGACTCTAACTGAACCACTGTTCCATATTTTTGACCATGCCTTTTCTGGTCGTGACCTGATTTTGCTGTTTGGTGGTGTGTTCTTACTCTTCAAAGGTACGATGGAGTTACATGAACGAATCGAGGGTCACCAAACACTGAAAGAAGAAAATCCTGTACATGCTACTTTTTGGATGGTGATTGTTCAGATTGTAGTTTTGGATGCCGTCTTTTCTTTAGATAGTGTGATTACTGCGGTTGGTATGGTGAAGCATCAAAGTGTCATGATGCTGGCAATGATTATTGCTGTTGGTATTATGCTTTGGGCATCCAAACCATTGATGGATTTTGTGAATAAGCATCCAACGGTCGTGATTCTGTGTCTTGGTTTCCTGATGATGATTGGTTTCTCGTTAGTAGTTGAGGGCTTTGGTTTCCATATTCCGAAAGGTTACTTGTACGCTGCGATTGGTTTCTCTGTGTTAGTCGAAATCGTGAATCAGACCATGCGTCGCAATCAAGAGAAATTGGTGACGACGACTGATTTACGTTATCGCACAGCTTCTGCGGTATTACGTATGTTGGGCAGTAAAGGTAATGGTAGTGAAGGCCAAAATAAAGAAGCCGAAGATGTTTTAGCGACTCAAGCCTATGCCAAAGAAGTGTTTGACGAAGATAATGGAGTCTATCACAGCGTATTGGTACAGGGTGTTTTAGGCTTATCTGAACGTCCTGTGAAATCTGTGATGACACCGCGTCCTGAATTAGAATGGTTAGATTTAGACGCTGATCCGGCAGAGTTAAAAGAACGTTTAATGGCAATGACTCATTCGCGGTTGATTATTGCGCGTGGTGAGTTAGACAATATTGAAGGTGTTGTTTTAACGCATAAAGTGTTGAATGAATATATCGAAACAGGTGCAATTGATTTCAGTAAACACTTACGTGAGCCTGTGATTGTGCATGAAAATGCACAAGTATTAATGGTGATGGAGCAGTTACGTCAGGCTCCATTACAAATCGCAATCGTTTTAAATGAATACGGTTCTATCGAGGGAATTGCAACGCCGATAGATGTATTAGAGGCGATCGCAGGTGAGTTCCCTGATGAAGACGAATTGGAAGCTGTGGCTGCCAGTTTGGATGATGGTTCAATGTTATTAGAAGGTTCAACTGACATTCGCCATGTATCACTGTTATTAGGTAAAGATCTGGTTGATGAAAGTGAAGAATATTCAACTTTATCTGGTTATGTGTTATTCCATTTAGGTCGTTTACCTGAAAATGGCGAAATGGTTGAAGCTGATGGCTATCGCTTTGAAGTTGTTACAATGGATGGGCACAAAATTGAAAAAGTGCGTATTATTGCCAAAGAAAAGTTAGCCGATAAATAATTAAGTTTGTTTTAAATAGCCTTTGAGCTTTACGATCGTGATTGCGGTAGTTTTGCTCAAGGCTATTTTTATTTGAGTATTGAAATGACATTGACAGACAATTGCCCATGTGGAAATGGGCTATATGTAATATGTTGCCAGCCTTTGCATTTGAAACAACAATTTGCTCAAAATGCAGAGCAATTAATGCGTTCGCGTTACAGTGCTTTTGCTTTACAACAGATTGATTATATTTTGGAAACCACCGCTTTGGGGCAGCAAGCTGCTTTGGATCGAGATGCGATTGCAGATTGGAGTCAATCCAATCAGTGGCTAAATTTAGAAGTCGTGCAGTACCCGCCAAAACTGGATAAAACCCATGCCTTGGTCGAGTTCAAAGCTCATTACTGTGATAAAAATCAGGGTGACAAACAGGCGCATATTCATCATGAAATTTCACATTTTGTTTTGCATCAACAACAGTGGTACTTTCTTGATCCAACCTTGAATATGCAAATAACCATGAAACAACCTTGTATTTGTGGTTCAGGGAAAAAATTTAAACAATGTTGTGCACAATTCATCTAAGTTTGTCTTAAAATAGCGCACACTTTGATGCCTGATTTAGGGATGTCGGCAGATGTTACTCACCGTGATTTATATTATTGCCATTACTGCGGAAGCGATGACAGGGGCGTTATCAGCAGGACGACGTAGTATGGACTGGTTTGGGGTAACACTGATTGCTTGTGTGACTGCTTTAGGTGGTGGTTCAGTTCGAGATGTTTTACTAGGCCATTATCCTTTAACGTGGGTCAAACATCCTGAATATTTAGTTCTGACTTGTTGTGCAGCGTTTGTCACCATTATTATCGCCAAATGGATGAAACATTTACGTAGCGTGTTTCTATTGCTTGACGCTATGGGCTTAATTGGTTTTACGATTATTGGCTGTCAAATTGCATTATCGATGGGTCATGGTTTTGTAGTTTCTGCCGTGGCAGGTGTGTTAACGGGAGTTTCAGGCGGTATCCTACGAGATATTCTTTGTAATGATGTGCCTTTAGTGTTCCGCCGTGAGTTGTACGCCAGTATCTCCTTTGTTGCAGTCATCTGCTATTGGGTGTGTTTGGAAATTGGTTTACCTCATGATTTGACTGTGATTTTTACTTTAGTATTTGGTTTCACCTTGCGTGTAATCGCAATTTATTTTGGTTTGGAAATGCCGAAATTTATTTATAAAGAAGATGATGCTGAGTCTGCGTCCTCAACAGATGAGCATTAAAAAAGTAATAATTTTCATAATATGATTTATATTGGAGTGTAAATGACAGTTCAAGCTACGGAAAGAATCGTTTATCAAAATCAAGAATATATTTTAAAGACTGTACCATTAAAGGACTATTTAGAAAATAACGGCATTGATATCACAGAAAAATTTGACCAACCTATATCTATTGTAAGCTGTTTATGGCGAGGATACATTGGGCATTGGTTGCTTGAGGACGGTAAATTATTTCTTATCAAAGTGCGTAGTTTTCATGGTCAATTGTGTGATTTAGATAGGCTATTTTGTGATTATGTGAAAGAACCATATTTTTGTGAATGGTTTTCAGGAAGCTTAACAATCGCAAAGGATTATGATAGCGAGACTGTCATTTGCGTAGATGTTCAAAATGGTAGGGTTCTGTCAGAAAAAACAATGCAAATTGAGATAGAAGATGACGCTATAGTTTTAGAGAGATTGGTTGCAAAGATCGAAGAGCACAAGAAAAGCCAAAAACAGTATGCATGGATGAGGTTGGGGATCTTAATAATCGTAGTCAGTATTCTTATTTGGATATTTAATTGAAACCAAGATTGGAACTCCCTAGAGAAGACACTACTTGACGTACTAATACGAAAAAGGCTTGTCACAACGCTTTCATCGACATAGCATACAAAACATTGACGATAATAAATGATTTTGGATGACTCGCTGAAATGACCAGCCTTGCACATCATGCAACCGAAAACCGCTCCGTAGCTGAATTCACAGAACAAGCTTATTTAAACTATGCCATGTACGTGATTATGGATCGTGCATTGCCGCATATCAGTGACGGTTTAAAACCTGTACAACGCCGTATTGTTTATGCGATGAGTGAGTTGGGTTTAAAATCCACTGGTAAGCCGAAGAAGTCAGCCCGTACTGTTGGTGATGTACTGGGTAAATATCATCCGCATGGTGACTCAGCCTGTTATGAAGCGATGGTGTTGATGGCACAGCCATTCAGCTACCGTTATCCATTGATTGAAGGTCAAGGCAACTGGGGTTCACCTGATGACCCTAAGTCATTTGCTGCAATGCGTTATACCGAAGCCAAATTGTCTGCTTATAGTGAATTATTACTGAGTGAGCTTGGGCAAGGGACGAGTGAATGGCAAGATAACTTTGATGGTTCGATGAAAGAACCGATTACTTTGCCTGCAAGGATTCCCAATATCCTACTGAACGGTACGACGGGTATTGCGGTAGGGATGGCAACTGATATTCCACCGCATAACTTACGTGAAGTGGTCAAAGGTACGATTGCGCTGATTCGTAATCCTGAAACTACTGATGAAAAATTAGCAGAATATATTCCAGCACCTGATTTACCGACCAAAGCTGAAATTATTACGCCACCAGAAGAATTACTGAAAATCCAAACTACAGGGCGTGGTAGCTATCGTGCGCGTGCAGTGTATACGGTCGAAAAAAATGAGATTGTGATTACTGAGCTACCTTATCAAGTTTCAGGTTCAAAAGTCGTCACGCAAATTGCAGATCAAATGATTGCGAAAAAGCTGCCTTTGGTGGCAGATATTCGTGATGAATCAGATCATAAAAATCCAACACGTTTAGTCATTGTATTACGTTCTAATCGTGTAGATGCCGAAACGGTGATGAGCCATTTATTTGCAACCACTGATTTAGAGTCAAGCTATCGCGTTAATTTGAATATGATTGGTGCAGATGGTCGTCCGCAAGTCAAATCGATTCGCCGTATTTTATTGGAATGGATTGAAATTCGTAAGCAAACCGTAACACGTCGTTTGCAATATCATTTAAATAAAATTGAAAAACGTTTGCATATTTTGGCAGGCCTTTTAATTGCCTATTTAGATATTGATACTGTAATTCGGATTATTCGTGAAGAAGATCAGCCAAAACCTGTTTTGATGCAGCACTTTGGGATTGATGATATCCAAGCTGAGGCAATTTTGGAGCTCAAGCTTCGTCATTTGGCTAAACTTGAAGAAATGGAAATCCGCCGTGAACAAGAAGAACTAGAAGCGAAAGCTGCCATTATTCGCGAGCAACTGGCAAATCCTGAATCATTGAAGAATTTAATTATTGGTGAATTAAAAGAAGACGCGAAAAAGTTTGGCGATGATCGTCGTTCACCGATTGTGACACGTGCAGATGCTGTACAAATCAAAGAACAAGATTTAATGCCCGCGGAAACGGTAACTGTGGTCTTGTCAGAAGCAGGCTGGGTGAGAGCTGCTAAAGGTGGTGATGTTGATGCAGCAAATCTAAATTTCCGTGCAGGTGATCAATATTTGAGTCATGCAGTTGGGAAAACCAATCAGCGAGTCTACTTTTTAGATGAAACAGGGCGGAGTTATGCGCTGCCGATTAGTAGTCTCCCTTCTGCACGTGGTTTAGGCGAGCCATTGAGCTCAAAGCTTGCACCAGCCAGCGGCGTATCATTTATTCAAGTATTTATTGATGATGACAGTAATGAGTTACTTGCTGTCAGTTCAAATGGATATGGATTTAAAACGCAAGCGGCGCAGTTAGATACCAATGCGAAAGCTGGTAAAGCCTTTTTGACAGTAGCAGATAATGCAACCGCTTTACCTTTATTGCCAATTCAACAAGCCACACATGTTGCAATTCTCAGTTCATCAGGGCGCTTACTGATCATCGATTTGGCTGAATTACCTGTTCTGAATAAAGGTAAAGGTAACAAGTTGATACAACTTGATGAAAAAGAGCAAATTTTATCCATGACAACCCTAGGTTTAGATGAAATAATCCAAGTCGCTGCAGGACAACAACACCTAAAACTGAAAGGGGACGATCTCCAAAAATATATAGGAAAAAGAGCAACAAAGGGGCAACTTTTACCACGGGGATATCAAAAAGCAAATAGACTCCTCATTCAGAGATAAGGCTAGTATTCTGTGATAAAAATACGTTATATATGACAAGGTATTCATATTATTTGAATAGATTGACAGGGCAATTCCAAAAGTTAAAAAAAAGTTTTGTCATGGAAAGTAACGTCGTTACATTTTTAAGGATTACTACTCGGAGATAATGGCATTATGGAAAAGATTTGGTTTGCAGAATACCAAAAGACAGGAATTCCAGAAACAGTTGCGCTGCCTGCTGAAAACACCTCACTTGTTGATATTTTTGAACGCAATTTCCAAAAATTTGGTTCACGTGATGCCTTTATCTTCATGGATAAAGTTTTAACGTACAATGAATTAGAAGTCGCTAGCCGTAAGTTTGCTACTTATTTACAAGGCCTTGGTTTGGCTAAAGGGACACGCGTTGCGGTGATGATGCCGAACGTATTTCAATATCCAGTAGTTGCTCTTGGCGTATTCCGTGCAGGCTTGGTATTGGTCAATGTAAACCCGCTTTATACTTCACGTGAGCTTGAGCATCAGTTAAATGACTCTGGTGCAGAAGCACTTGTAATCATCGAAAACTTTGCTAGTGTTTATCAAAGTATTATTGGTAAAACACCAGTGAAGCATGTTGTGGTTGCTTCTGTCGGTGACATGCTCGGTACACTGAAAGGTACGATTGTAAACTTCGTTTTACGCAAAGTACGTAAACAAATTCCAGCATGGAATATTCCTGGCCACGTTAAATTTAATGCAGCGCTAGGTAAAGCGAATCCAAGCAATTATAAACGTCCAAGTTTGACCTTAAGCGATACTGCTGTACTGCAATATACAGGTGGTACGACAGGTGTTTCTAAAGGTGCTGAGTTGACACACCGTAACTTGGTTTCTAACCTATTACAATGTGATGGTATTTTCTCAAGTAAGTTTGGCACAGGTGACGGTTCTAAAGATGATCGTATCGTGTGTGCGTTACCGCTTTATCACATCTTTGCATTCATGGTGTGCGCGCTTTACGGTATGTATAAAGGTCAAGCGAATATCTTGATTCCGAACCCACGTGACCTACCAGCAGTCGTTGGTGAATTACGTAAATACCAACCTTCTTTCTTCCCAGCAGTAAACACCTTGTTTAATGCCTTAGTGAATAACGAAGAATTTAAACAGCTTGACCATAGCAAATTGAAGATGGCAATGGGTGGTGGTATGGCTGTATTGCCATCTACGGCTGCTGCTTGGCAAAAAGTAACAGGTACTATCATTATCGAAGGTTATGGTTTATCTGAAACATCGCCAGTGGCGACAGCAAACCCGCCTGCAACAACAGAGTTCAGTGGTACGATTGGTATCCCATTACCATTAACTGAAGTTGCTTTACTTGATGATGATGGTAATGAAGTGGCACTTGGTGAGCAGGGTGAAATTTCGATTCGTGGTCCACAGGTAATGAAAGGCTACTGGAATCGCCCTGATGAAACTGAGAAAGTCATGACCAAAGACGGTTTCTTCCGTACCGGTGATGTTGGTGTCATGGATTCACGCGGTTATTTCAAAATTGTAGACCGTAAAAAAGATATGATCTTGGTTTCAGGCTTTAACGTTTACCCGAGTGAAATTGAAGAAGTGATTGCGAAGCATCCAAAAGTATTGGAAGTTGCTGCGATTGGTGTGCCAGATGAAAAATCAGGTGAAGTGCCTAAATTATTCATCGTGAAAAAAGATCCTTCATTAACAACTGAAGAAATTATTGCTTATGCAAAACAAAACTTAACAGGTTATAAATGCCCACGTTATGTTGAGTTTATGGATGATCTACCAAAATCTAACGTAGGTAAGATCTTACGTAAAGATTTACGTAAACCAGCTTAAGCATCCCACTTAGCCTCCGTTTAAAAAAAGAGAGCTATTGGAAATAAAAAAACGCCACAATTGTGGCGTTTTTTTATCTGTGCTTATTGAGTACTATTTGATTTCATCAACCAACGATCGATATAAGGCCGTCCAATACCGACAATGCCAACAAAAACGACCATGGATATTAGTTGAAAAACTAATCGGGTTTGGTTGATACCATTAAAGCTAAAGTAGTTATCAATAAGGGTATATAGCACAATAACGATCAGCCAATGCCAAAGTGTTAAGCGGTAAATCCCCACAGCATAAAAAGCAATAATGAGAATGACAAAGGTGCCAAGCGTAGATTGCCAATTGTAGTTTGCACAAATCACGCTGAGTAGAAATGCGATGATGGGCAACACTACTTTGAGTACGCGGTCAACTAAAAACTGATGCTGTCGTTGTTGAGCAAGAACATCAAACAATTTGTTTTGATCTTGAGCTGGCATAACATGACCTTGAAATTGAATCAAAGAAAACTACTTTTAAAACTAGCAGAATATATAAAAGCAGTGCTTATTGAACAAGCACAAATGAAAGTTTGATAAATTATAAGTTATGATAGCATGATCACAAGAACTTCAAATGATGGATATCAGCATGCAAGGTATTAGCGGCATTATATTGATTCTTATCGTTGCGTGTTTATTGCCATATGTTTTTACCTTAATTGCAAAAGCAAAAGGTGGCTTCCAAGCAAAGGATAATCAGAATCCGCGTGAATTTTTGGCGAAAACGACAGGTCTAGCTGCCAGAGCCAATGCAGTACAGCAGAATAGTTTTGAAAGTTTACCCTTATTTATCGCTGCAATTTTAATGGCTGAATATATGGTTGTGCCTGAGAAATTTATTCTGAGCTTAGGCTGGGCATATATCGTATTTCGCATCATTTATGGCATCTGTTATTTAGCGAATCTAGCTACTTTACGTTCGATTATTTGGTTTTTTTCAATATTTTGTCCAATTTTACTGTTTGTGATTACGATTAAACTGACCTAAATCGATGTTGAGTATAAAATTCATTAACGCTCAGCATATCTAGCATCATTTTTATGGTATTCACGCTATAATCTGTCGGATTTACATCTAAGTTCACAAGATAAACGAGTGTTGATATGAGTTATAGCAATATTCCTGCGGGTAAAGACGCACCAAATGACATCTATGTCATCATTGAGATTCCTGCAAATGCAGCGCCAATCAAATACGAAATCGATAAAGATTCTGATGCGTTATTTGTAGACCGCTTCATGGGTACAGCAATGTTCTACCCAGCTAACTATGGTTATGTACCAAATACATTATCTGAAGATGGCGACCCATTAGACGTACTTGTTGTAACTCCACACCCTGTTGCTGCGGGTTCAGTAATCCGTTGCCGTCCAGTGGGTAAACTGAATATGGAAGATGATGGTGGTATCGATGCGAAACTCATCGCAGTTCCACATGAGAAGTTATCTCCTCTCTATAAAGATGTGAAAGAATATACAGATCTTCCACCTTTATTGATTAGCCAAGTTGAGCATTTCTTTGCTCACTATAAAGATTTAGAGCCAGGTAAGTGGGTGAAAATCAGTGGTTGGGAAAATGCTGATGTTGCAAAAGCTGAAGTATTGAAAGCAATCGAAGCTGCTAAAAAATAAGTTTCAGATTTAGCTTAATTTTATGATTTAAAGTTGAGCGCAATAAAAAAACTCCATTCAGTGAATGGAGTTTTTTTATTGCTTGAATTACTGCGAATTAGAAGAATTTCACAGGAATATCAAGCCAAATACGCCATTCGTTGGTATCACCAATGTAAGTTCCTGCTTGGTAAGCATCACTTGCGCGATAATATGAATGACGTACACGTAAGCTAGTATCTTTGGCAAAGCCTGATTGAACCGTGTATTTCACTTGGTTAAAGAATTCACGTTCAGTTGAGTTATCTGTAGTACGAACACGTGCAATCACGTTGTCATTCAGATCTGTAACTGCTGCACTGGTATTAATATCCCAGCCATATACAAATGCTGTTGTCCAACTTAAACCTGGCACACCAAAGCTGCCGAAGTCTAAATTGTATTGCAGTTGCGCTGATTTTTCACCATTACCAATGAAGTCAGATAGATATGAATTTGGTAAGTAAATTGTTTGATGACCATCACCAACACCTTTACCTAAACCATAGTCATAACCTGCATTACCACTGTTCTGTTGGTAAGCGAACATGACTGTATGTGGACCAGTATTGTATGTTGTTGAAATTGCCCAGATTGAGTTCTGGTATTCATCATTTGCTGAACCGATATAAGAATATAAGCTCTTATTCGCTTGACGATCCCAATCGGTATGGTAACCACTGAAATCATAGGTTAATGAACTATTATTTGCTAATGCTTGTTTATAGTTCACATTTGCATAATGACGCTCTAAACGATCTTTAATATCAGTACCATAATAGGCTGTATTCAATTGATCGTTTACTTTATATTTAGCGCCCCAAACTACAGCGCTATCTAATTCGTTACCGTCAGATTTAATCTGGTCAGAATATTGGTTTTTGGTAAATTTACCGACAGTAACTTCTAAACCTTTAATTTCACGGCTGTTTGCTAAAACACCTTCAAAATATTCAGGTACTAAACGTGCTGTGTTGCTCGCAAGAACTGGCAAATCTAGAATTTGTGTACCGTAAGTTACAGTTGTGTTAGAAACGCGTGCTTTTACATAACCGCCACCACGTGTCCAGTGATCATATGTATCACCAATGCCATCTACGCCATTTAGGCGTTCGCGAGGAATCATGCCATTACCAGCATTATGGTTTGAACCTAGTTTAAAAGAGGCATCACCAATAATACCTGCTCCAAAACCAACGACCCCTTGAGTGAAGCCTGAGTCGAGTTTGAGCATAGCTGTTTGTGCATATGAACTAGTGTCTTTAACTACTTGTTCTTTACCATTTTGATCAATGTAATTTTTCTTGTCACGAGTTAGATAACCAGTACGAAATAAAACATCCCCATTGGCGTCTTCAACAAATCCTTTTGCTTCGCTTTGTTCGCTAGCATATGTTGAGGTGATTAACGCGGCATTGATCAAAACCGCTAAAGTAAGTTTTTGTGCCTTTGGCATATGTAGCCTCATAAAATAACAAATTTTGGGAGAATCCGAAATTTTGACCAATTGTATAAGTTATGCATAAAAAAGATAGATTTTTATTAAAATATTTTAATTAAATTTACACAAAATTAGGATAAGATTTTTTGTTTTTATTCCTGTATAAAAAATAGATAAATTAAAATTAAATAACTGTTTTATATTTAAAAATTATTATCTTATTATTGTAATTAAAGTTGATTATTTTTTGATATTTTCTTTTTGAAATATGTGATTATATTTGATAATTTCTTTTCTATTTTAATGAGTTATTTTGTAATTGATTAAAAAATGATTGGGTTGATTTGCAAAAAATGACATCCCGATAAGTGGTAAAATTTTTGTACCCAAAAGCGCTCGTTTTTTAGAAGTTGCACTTATGTTGTGCGAATTTTCCCCGGTTTTTAAGCCAAAACTTTAATTATTTAACAATGATCGATTGTTGAGCAGTGTTGTTGCATTATTTTTGTGCGGTTTAATTGCTAATCTTATTTTTTGCTTAAAAATGGATCAAAAAATCTATTTTAAAACGCTTAAATAGCCCTTTTTTATTCTCTTTATATATTCCATGACAAAGATGTGACATCAAACCTAGGTTTTATAGTGCTTTAAAGAAGTTGGCATAGCATTTGCTATTCACATAATGATGCAACTTAAAACATAAATTCAGTCGAATATCCATCATGGGGGAGATCAATATGATGAAATTTGCATGTAAGGCGATCGCGTTAAGTATTTTTGCTGTGACTTCGACTTTTGCTATGGCAGAAGAAGCAAACACTTTGTCTCAAAATGGTCTTACTTTTTCAGGCACTGCTGCACTGACTACAGATTATCGCTATCGTGGTGTTACCCAAACTGAAAATGATGCAGCAGTTCAAGGTGGTTTTGCTCTAACTCACTCTTCTGGTCTTTATGCTGGTGTATGGGGTTCAAATGTTAATTTTGGTGATGTAAATCCAAAAGCACATTTAGAGTTGGATCCATATGTCGGTTATGCAACTGAATTACCGTTTGCTGGCAAGCCAACATTAGATGTTGGTCTTTGGTATTACGGTTATCCAAGTTCATCTGATTCAAATTGGCTTGAGCTATATGCAAAACTAGGGTTTAAAGAAGTAGTAACTTCTGGTGATAGCTTCTTAGCAAGTATTAACTATACAAATGACTTTGTTGGTCTAAGTGAAAATGCTTGGTACTTAAATGCAACTTATAATGTACCATTTGCTGCTGGTTTTGGTGGTGTTGCGAGCGTTGGTTATACGAAAGCCGACAAATATGATTTTAGCGATAATGCTAGCGAGGATGACAACTATGTTGACTGGAAAGTTGGTGTAACATACTCAGTTAAATCAGTTTCAGGTTTAACGGCTGAACTAGCTGCTATTGGTACTAATATTGATGCAAATGATCAACCATATAAGCGTGGAACTGAAACAGGTGCAGTATTTACTCTGACCAAAGCATTTTAATATTAAGAATGAATAAAAAAAGCCAGCATATATGCTGGCTTTTTTTATTCATTCTTAGAAAAGAAAAACGAAAATTTCATATTAAAAATAGGTGCTAATTATGTGCGCCTCTATATTTAAAGATGCATTTTATTATCGCATTCTTATTGTGGGCGGTTGATTGATTAATAGGAAAATAAAATAAATATAATTATAATCAATAGCTTGTATTTAATTTAAATTTAAATTCTACTTTTGGCACAGCATTTGCAAATTTCATCATGATGCAATTTAGAACATAAATCAGTTGAATATCTAAATAATGGGGGAAATCAATATGATGAAATTTGCATGCAAAGCTACAGTTCTAGCGATGGTATTTACAGCATCAACTTTAAGTTTGGCTGAAGAAACAAAGCTACCATTTCCAGGAACGATTACAGGCAATGTAAACGTAGTATCTAGTTATAATCTACGTGGTATGACAAATTCACCTGAAAGTGATACACCTGCAGTACAAGGTGGACTTGATTATACGCATGATAGTGGATTCTATTTGGGATACTGGTTTTCGACCTTAACTGCTGCATATGCAGATTTTAATACCTCACCGACTTATGTAAAAGAAGATAAAAAGTCATTTGAAAATGATTTATATGCTGGTTATAAAGGTAAAATTACAGATGATCTTGGTTATCAAATTGGCGGTACGGTTTATTACTATTATCCAGGTTGGGAATCAACTGGATATGAAACCATTGTCGGCTTAAGTTATAAAGATTTGAGTATTACAGCCCAAACTTTATTAAATAATGTCACTTTTGGAAATAAAGGTGATACATATTTCCTAGCAACCTATGCACCAAAATTAGCTGGTGGTTTTACGGGTAAAGCTCAATTAGCAGCCTATTATTATGGTGATGATGATGAGTATTTAGCTTACCAAGCCAAAGCAGGAGATGTTACCAAAACTGATTTTGCTTTCCGTCACGCAACTCTCGGATTGTCACATCCTTTAGGAAATACTGGTGCAACTTGGAGCTTAGACTATATCTTTGGTGGCTATACTCGTGATGAAACAAAGCAAAAAAATAAAGTTGTTTTGGGTTTAGGTTACGCTTTTTAAAGACATTTTATTTAACAAAAAGGTTGAGCAATATCTCAGCCTTTTTTTATGGGTTTGATTATTTGGAGAAAGTAAACCTTTCTCCAAAATCATTTTCAATACTTATTAAATTGTATTCTTTACCATTTTCTATTTTTCGATAACCTCTTAGAAATACATCTGTTCCTACACCCCAGCATCTTTTCTTATCACTCACCATCACTGCTCCTTGAGGGTATACTTGTTGGACGGGACCATCAAATATAAATCCATGTGGAATATATAATGCTTTGTGAATTTCTTGTTTGGTTACTTCCATAAAGAATGGATTGTTTTCATCAATAATTTTAGTATCGCTTAATACACTGGATGCACGTTTATTATAAAAATCAATAATGTTCAATTCTTGTTTGGCGTATGATAAAAGCGTCTTAATACTTTGTAAGTTCAGATTTTTATTTTGTCCTAAAAGAGCATGATATTTTTCGAGTAATAACGATGCTTGTGATGAAGTAATGTCATTAATAATAATACAGTCTTCACCATTACCTAGAGCTGCTTGCCATGCAGAGTCAACCCCATTATAAAAAACAATACCTCTCCCTTGCTTAATTTGTTGACCTGAGTAACGACTTTGCGATGGAAAAATCAGTGCTTCGCCGCCATGTAATAAGGCAGGAACAAAAAGAATAAAACGTTTCGTACGATTGACGACTTTCAGCCCACGTTCAATGTCGCTAGTTTTTAGTTTTAATAAAGGCAATTTTTGATTCATGTAATTTTCTATCTAGCCTCGATAAGATAAGGCTTCTGTTAAATGGGTTGTTAAAATGATATCGCTTTCGGCCAAGTCGGCTATGGTTCGTGCAACACGAAGTACACGGTGATAGGCGCGTGCTGAGAGATTAAGTCGCTGTTGAACCATTTCGATGATTTTGGCTGAATTTTCATCTAATTGAGCATATTGTTCTAGCAAATTTGGAGAAAGTGCCTGATTCAAACATTGCTGTCTTAACATTTGTTTATCATAAGCTTTCATCACGCGTTGCCGCACAATTGTAGAACTTTCTGTCGGACTTTGATCTTGTAGTTCTTTGGTCTGCAAAGGTGGCACATCAATATGTAAATCAATACGATCTAATAATGGACCTGAGATACGATTTTGATAGCGTTGAATATTTTCTACTGAGCACTGGCAGCGGCTATCTTGGTTAAATGCGTAACCACAAGGACATGGATTCATCGCTGCAATAAATTGAAAATTCGCTGGGAATGTCATTTGTCTTGCCGCACGAGAGATGACGATCTCTTTCGATTCTAGAGGTTGTCGGAGAACTTCCAAAACTTTGCGGTCAAATTCAGGTAATTCGTCTAAAAATAATACGCCTAAATGTGCAAGCGTAATTTCACCTGGTTTAGGTTGTGAACCGCCTCCAACTAATGCAATCGCTGACGCAGTATGGTGTGGTGCACGGAAGGGTCGTTGACCAAAAGTATGCTGAACATTTGCAACTGAATAAATACTTGCGACTTCTAAATTTTCTTGGGCATTGAGTGGTGGCAAAATAGAAGGTAGCCGAGAAGCCAGTAATGTTTTACCTGTACCAGGTGGACCTTTGAATAGTAAAGAATGTCCACCCGCTGCTGCTATTTCTAGTGCACGACGAGGACGTAATTGACCTTTGACATCTGCAAGATCAAATTGATACTGAGTAGTGGTTAAATTTTCATGTTTGGGCGACGCTGATAAATGAGAAGTGCCCAAAAAGTGTGCGCATACGTCTTGCAGATGCTTAGCAGCATACACTTCGAACTGCGGGAGTTGATTGGCTTCTTCTAGATTATTAGTAGGAACCAATAAGCGGTGTTGGGCTTGTTGGCAAGCCATCGCAATTGGCAATATTCCCGAAACAGGGCGTAAATGTCCATCTAATGCAAGTTCACCAATAAATTCAAATCCTTCAGTACAATTTTCAGGAAGTTGACCTGAAGCAATTAAAATTCCTAGTGCGATCGGTAAATCTAGGCGGGAGCCATCTTTGGGAAGATCTGCAGGTGCTAAGTTAATCGTTAAACGTTTGGTTGGAAACAAGAAACCACTGTTGATAATTGCTGATCTAACCCGATCCTTACTTTCCCTTACAGCGGCTTCTGCTAAACCTACAATGGTTAAGGAGGGGAGTCCTGAACTGATATGAACTTCAACTTCGATTTGAGGGGCATGTAAACCTAATAAACCCCTCGTGTAAATTTTTGCGAAAGACATTTTATTATTGTTCCATCATGGTGCTTTATTTTTAATCATTTTTATGGGTTGTTGCGCTAAACTAGTGCTTATTTTTGCTTCTGCACCATCTCTTCTAGTGCATTCATTTGCTGTTGCAGTGCAGCGAGGCGTTGGTTTGCCAAATTTAGCGCTATTTTCTGGCGTTCCAGCTCTTGTTTAGAGACTAAATCTAATTTTTCGACGCTTTCATTGAGCAAAGCACGTAAATTTTTTTCTAAATCTTTTTTAGGTTGATCAACTTGTTCAAGAATGGCTTGTAAAAGAGTTTCAATCATGAAGCACTCAATAGGTTATATGTATTTGTAGGCAAGTGTACCATTGCTTGTAGTAATCCCATAGCCCTGTTCACGCATTGATGCCACCGGTAACTAAATTCAGTTAAACAGGAGCAAATGAAACTTATTTTCGATTGAATATCTACATCTTGACGCCCAAATAGGTTATAAAGAAAGCTCTTGCTAATGGTTTGAAAATCCCCAACCTTCAAATATTGGCATGAAAATTGAACATAAAACCTTACTGGTGAAAATAAGCCGAAGGAAAACACACATGAAGCTTGTAACTGCAATTGTAAAACCATTCAAACTCGATGATGTGCGTGAAGCACTCTCTGATATTGGTGTTCAAGGGATTACCGTAACTGAAGTAAAAGGTTTTGGTCGTCAAAAAGGTCATACTGAACTGTATCGTGGTGCAGAGTATGTCGTTGATTTTTTACCGAAAGTAAAGATTGAAATTGCGATTAGCGATGAAATGGTCGATGCGGTTATTGAATCTATCACTCGTGTCGCAAGCACTGGAAAAATTGGTGACGGTAAAATCTTTGTCACGAATTTGGAACAAGTCATCCGTATTCGTACTGGTGAAACTGGACCAGATGCTGTCTAAATTGGCACAAAGTTTGCTGAGTTAGAATTAAGAGAAATAGCTCACAAAATAAGGTTGGGGGACACGAATGAAAAAAATGCTTATGGCGCTCAGTCTATCTGGCGCACTCTTAGGTGGTTCAGCGATGGTTTGGGCAGAAGATGCTGCATCAACACCCGTTGCTGAACAAACTGTAGCAGCGTCTGATACGGCGGCTGCATCAACTGTCACTGTAGCAGCAGAAGCTCCTGCTCCTGTAGAAGCTGCTCCAGCTCCTGCACCAGTTGCAAAAGTTGATACAGGCGATACAGCTTGGATTCTCGTTTCAACAGCACTGGTTCTGTTGATGACTATTCCTGGTTTGGCTCTATTCTATGGTGGTATGGTCCGTAAGAAAAACGTACTCAGCACCATGATGTTTAGCCTTTCTGCGGCAATTCTAGTCAGCTTAATTTGGGTTATCGTTGGTTATTCGCTTGCATTCTCTGGTTCAGGTGCCTATGTCGGTGACTTTGCCAAATCAATGCTAAATGGCGTGGCATTTGATGCCTTAAGTGGAACTATTCCAGAAAGCTTGTTTGTTATTTTCCAAATGACATTTGCCATCATCACTGTTGCAATTATTAGTGGTTCGATTGCTGATCGTATGAAATATTCAGCATTCATGGCGTTTATTGCAGTTTGGGTAATCTTGGTTTATGCACCAATTACTCACTGGGTTTGGGCCGCTGATGGTTGGTTATTCAAAGCTGGTGCTTTAGATTTTGCAGGCGGTACAGTTGTACATATCAATGCAGGTGTAGCTGGTTTAGTGGCTGCGTACATGTTGGGTAAACGTGCTGGTCTAGGTCGCGAATCAATGGCACCGCACAACCTTACTCTCACTGTGATTGGCGCAAGCTTAATTTGGGTAGGTTGGTTTGGCTTTAACGGTGGTAGTGCTTTAGGTGCTGGCGCTCGTGCAAGTATGGCAATTCTTGTAACTCAAGTTGCTGCTGCCGCTGCTGCATTCTCTTGGTTGATTGTTGAACGTCTAGTTCGTGGTAAGGCTTCAGTACTTGGTGGTGCATCAGGTGCGGTTGCTGGTTTGGTTGTGATTACTCCTGCTGCTGGTTTCGTTGGTGTGGGTGGTGCATTAATCATGGGCTTAATCGGTGGTGTAGTGTGCTTCTGGGGTATTACAGCACTTAAACGTCTCCTTAAAGCAGATGATGCATTGGATGCTTTCGGTCTACACGCAGTTGGTGGTATCGTTGGTGCGATTCTTACTGGTGTGTTCTACAGTGATGAAATCATTAAAGCTGCTAACGTTGCGCTTGCTCCAACATTTGCAGGTCAATTATGGGTGCAAGTTGAAGGTGTGCTCGCAACGATGATATATAGCGCAGTAGTGACTTTCATTATCCTTAAAGTGATTGATCTTGTGATTGGTATCCGCGTAAGTGCTGATGATGAGCGCATGGGTCTTGACCTTAGCCAACATGGCGAACGCATCGAATAATTCATTATTCTTTGAAGTTTAAAAAACAGCCGAATAAGGCTGTTTTTTTATGCTTTTCGTGTGCTAGTTCAGCAATTGCAGAAACTTTGCTACACTTAAGCAAAGTGAGTAAATAATCGCACAATTATGCATTGTCCATTTTGTAACGCTGCTGATAGTAAAGTCATCGACTCTCGCCTTGCGGCTGAGGGTTGTCAAATCCGTCGTCGTCGAGAATGCACGATTTGTGGTGAGCGGTTTACCACCTTTGAAAGTTATGAAATGGTGATGCCGCGAGTCATTAAATCCGATTCAAAAAGCGAACCATTTGATGAAGCAAAATTGCGCCGCTCATTGATGCATGCTTTACAGAAACGCCCAGTAACCCAAGAGCAAATTGAAACGGTTTTAAGTGATATACAATCACAAATTCGACGTTTAGGTGAGCGAGATGTAAAGTCTAGAACAATTGGTGAGATTGTGATGCAGGCTTTATTTGCACTTGATCATGTAGCCTATGTTCGTTTTGCCTCTGTTTATCAAGATTTCCAAGATGTTGAAGCATTTCGTCGTCAGATTGAGCAAATGCAACAACGTGAAAATGAAGCATAAGTTAGAGAAATCATGTCTGAGTTCACGCAAAATAATTTATCCCAAGATCAATATTGGATGCAGCAAGCAATTGAGTTGGCTCGATTAGGACAATATTCAACCAAGCCGAATCCTAATGTGGGTTGCGTTATTGTCAAAGATGGGCAGCTGATTGGAGAGGGCTATCACCCTAAAGCGGGTCAACCTCATGCAGAAGTTTTTGCACTTCGCCAAGCGGGCGAACATGCTAAAGGTGCGACAGCTTACGTGACTTTGGAACCATGTGCACATTATGGTAGAACGCCGCCTTGTGCAGAAGCATTAGTTAAAGCTCAGGTAAAGAAAGTCGTGGTAGCTTGTTCAGACCCAAACCCATTAGTCGCGGGAAAAGGCGTTCAAATTTTACAAGCAGCGGGTATTGAAGTTGAAACAGGACTTTGTGTAGAAACTGCGAAAACGCTCAATTTGGGCTTTTTAAAAGCGATGTCTATGGGTTCGCCGTATGTGCGTTTGAAAATTGCATCAAGTTTAGATGGACGTACTGCAATGGCTTCAGGAGAATCAAAATGGATTACTGGAGCAATCGCTAGACAGGATGTACAACATTGGCGTGCAATTTCGGGTGCTGTGATTACAGGGATTCAAACCGTTTTAGCAGATGATTGTGAGCTGAATGTACGTGAATTGGAGGGAGTTGATCTTACTTCGGTGATTCAACCTAAGCGAGTTGTACTCGACCGACAAGGACAGTTACCACTTTCAGCGAAGATTTTGAAAAATCCTGAAACAGTGATGGTGATGACACCATTTCGTCAAGAACTTGCTGATTTAGGCGTGATACAATTGGCACCGCAACCCTTAAGTCAATTATTGCAAACTTTAACTCAACAGTATCAAATTTATGATGTGTTGGTTGAAGCAGGCGCAACTTTATCAACGGCTTTTTTACAGCAGGGTTTAGTTGATGAAATGATCAGTTATGTTGCACCGACTTTACTTGGTCAATCTGCTCGTGCAATGTTCAATGCTGAATTTAGTACAATGGCAGAACAATTGCGTTTTGATTTAGTCGATGTAACCCAACTTGGGCAAGATATTCGCCTAAGACTGTTCCCTATCCAAGAGATGATATGAATCCAGAACCATCGGTTTATCACAAGCGTCGTCATGCAGCACGTACGACTGACGAATATCTTTTTCATCAGTTAGTACCTTATTTAGGCAATAAGCGTCGACTGCTTCATCTTATTTTGGAAGCACTTGAGATTACAGGCACACTGAATAGTAAGAAAAAGAATCCACCGATTTTTGCTGATTTCTTTGCAGGGAGTGGCGTGGTCTCACGTTTAGCACGTCAAAACGGCTATCGTGTTATTGCAAATGACTGGGAACCGTATAGCCATGCATTGAACAACGCGATTTTAGCCTGTGTTGATGCACCCGCATTTAAAGAATTAGGCGGCTATCAAAAAGCGATCGACTATTTGAATCGATTGCCAGAAGTCAAAGGCTGGGTGACACATAATCTTTGTCCACGTAATGATGATGTGTATGATCCTGCTCGTGACCGTTTGTTCTTCAAACGCCGTAATGGGATGCGTATTGATGCAATTCGTCAACAGATCGCAACTTGGCAAGCGCAAGGTGCAATCAATGATGTAGAAATGAGTGCTCTATTGGCACCACTTTTATATTCGGCAAGTTTTGTTAGTAATACCAGTGGTGTATTTAAGAGCTTTCATCAGGGTTGGGGCGGTAGAACTCAAACGGCTCTAGAACGAATCGAGTCATTAATATGGCTTACACCGAGCCGTTTCTGTGAGATTGGTGATCCCAAACGACCTGCGGCTGAAATGTGGTGTGTCGATGCACAACATTTAGCCAACCAAATGAGTGGTTTCGAAGTCGATGTTGCCTATCTTGATCCACCTTATAATCAGCATGCCTACAGCAGTAACTACCATGTTTTAAATGCTCTGACTTTATGGGATCAAGTGGATTTACCATCACCTGATACCAAAGGCTTTAAGAGTGGAATTGATCGAGCATGGCGTAAAGAGCGCCCAAGTCCTTATAACTCTTCTAAGTATGCGAAAGAAGCTTATGAAAAGTTATTGGAAACAATTAATGCTCGCTATATTTTGACTAGTTATTCGACTGATGGGAATATTGAGCCTAAAGATTTGCTTACTGCTAATTTAAAGCGCGGTAAAGTGACTTTGTTAACTCAAGATGTACCGCGTTATCGAGTGAGTAAACAGCGTCAATCAGAACGTGCACGTGTTCTTGAATTTATTGTGATTACGGATACCCATGCGAAGTCTGGCCCTCCATTACGACAACTTTTAGGGCAGTTATATCATTTTGCTGAGTTGGGTGGTGTTGATACGACAGGCAATAGTACTCAGCTTGCACTTTGGTAAATTCAAGTAGACACCATCTTTGGATAAAGTGGTGTCTATTTTCTATTTTTTTCACTTTCTTGCTAATACATATAATTTTATAAAATAAATGATTGTTTTTACATGAATTGTCATTGAATTTAAATAAGTCTTTCTGAATAACTATTTACCTTTAAATTAATTAAAAACAATTGCTTATCTATTCTTATTGTGTGGATTAATCTTTTTTATTTACAAAAAATATTTTACTATTTGGTTGAAAAACTACCATAAGAATATTGATCATTTTCGAAAATGAATATATTTTGCCGAGCTTTATTTCAGGTCATGTCTATACGCAGCACTGACCAAGAGAGGTTGTGATGAGTCGCTCGGAACCCAGCTTATTGGGGCAATGTATAGCTGAATTTTTTGCTACCGCAGTTTTTTTATCTTTTGGTATTGGTGTCGTGGCTGCGCTTAAACTTGCAGGCGCAAGTCTAGGGCTATGGGAAATCAGCCTTGTATGGGGCTTGGCTGTAGCATTGGCTGTTTATCTATCTGCCGGTATTTCTGGAGCTCATCTCAATCCTGCCGTTACGATCGCATTAGCACTGTTTGCTGGTTTTGATAAACGTAAAGTTCCTTTCTATATTATTTCTCAAGTTTCTGGTGCTGCTTTAGGCGCACTATTGGTCTATAGTTTGTATAGCAATCTATTTATGGATTATGAGCAAACACACCATATGGTACGGGGGAGTGTAGAGAGTTTGGAGTTGGCTGGAATTTTCTCAACCTATCCACATCATTTATTGTCTATTGGACAGGCGTTTATGGTGGAAATGTTTATCACTATGTTATTACTTTGGCTCATCATGGCGATTGGGGATGATCATAATGGTTTACCACGTGGTGCTTTAGCACCAATTTTGGTGGGTTTATTAGTTGCCGTCATTGGCGCTTCTTTTGGCCCATTAACAGGTTTTGCTATGAATCCTGCACGCGATTTTGGTCCAAAAGTTGTAGCCTATTTTTCAGGCTGGGGTTCGATTGCTTTTACTGGCGGTCGTGATATTCCTTATTTTATTGTGCCTATCTTTGCGCCGATTGTTGGCGCTTGCTTAGGTGTATTAGGCTATAAATTATTTTTTAGCCATTTCTTGTTAAATAGTACGGTTGAGCTTAAACAGACAGCCAATAAACGTGTCTCTGAAATGCAGTAATTTAAGATTGAAAATAATAAAAGGTGATCAATGGATCGCCTTTTTTATTGCAGGTATTTGAACTTGGAGTCCCTTGTTATCTATAGTGCTTTGCTTTATGGTATTCGATTCACTATGGCATATATTGCATAAGATTAGGTTAGAACTCCCATGTTTACAGGCATTATTGAAAGTTTAGGTAAGGTTGAGAGCTTACAAAGTGTAGGCGGTGATGTACGTCTACGTATTCAAACTGATTTGGATATGTCTGATGTGCATTTAGGTGATTCGATTGCCACCAATGGAATTTGTCTCACAGTGATCGAGTGGGGAAGCAATTGGTATGCTGCAGATGTGTCTCGTGAAAGCTTAAATCGAACGACTTTAGGTCAATGGAAAGTGGGTCAATCCGTCAATGTCGAGAAAGCAATGTTGCCAACAACTCGTTTTGGTGGACATATTGTGAGTGGGCATGTCGATGGTCTTGGAGAAATTACAGTCGTTCGACAAGACGCACGTTCATTATATTTTGAAGTAACAGCACCTGTTGAGTTGGCAAAATATTTAGCTGAAAAAGGTTCTGTAACTGTCGATGGAATTAGTCTGACTATTAACCATCTACGTGGCAATATTCTGAGTTTGAATCTCATCCCTCATACTGCTGAGCGTACCAATATTGGCACATGGCAAGTTGGTACAAAAGTTAATTTAGAGGTTGATGTGCTGGCACGCTATATCGAGCGCTTATTGTTGGGTGATAGAGCAGCGGAACAAAAAACTGAGTCGAACATCAGTATGGCATTTTTGGCTGAAAACGGTTTCTTAAAATAAAAAATGAAACATAAAAAAGCCCAGTTCAAACTGGGCTTTTTTATTATTTTTCATCTGAAAACTTACTATTTTTCAGAATGTAATCAATTTCATCTTGGGCAAGTGCATGTAGTTTTGCTCGGAATACAGTTACAGCTTGTTCTATTAAGTTTTCTGCTTCTAGTTCTAAGCGAACACGCACACTTTCAAGTTCAGATAAGATTTGTTGGTCATCAATCCGAACACGTTGAGCCTGCGCATAATCAATACTTGGTTGTTCAGGATTTGGTTGATAACGTTCAGTTTGTTGTGCAATTTCTTGATCAATGTGTTGTCGAAGGGCAACAAGATTTTCCGTTTGTTGTTCAAACTGATTTAACTCATCTGCTTGCAGTTGCGCGGCATAAGCAGCTTGGGCAGCACGTTTTTCTGCTAAAGCTTTTTCCAAAGCCAATTGTTTACGAACGCGTGCTTGTTCAATTAACTCGGCTTTTAAATGTGCATAAGCTTGATCAATGCGTTGTTGAGAGCGTAGCTGAGCTTTTTCTTCGAGTTGTATCCATGTTTGGATTTGTGTTTGTGGTAACAGTAGATCACAGATACGAGCTAAATCTTCCTGATAGGTCTGACGTACAGTTTCAGGCGTATTTAACCAACGTTTTTTAAAATCTTGACCTACATTTAATGCCACACGACACTCCTTATACGATGCTATGATTTACAGACTTATAATTTAAATGTGCGTGGCTCAATGCCTAAACGACGATACATCTTAAATTTCTCTCGCCCGATCTGTTTTGCAGTTTCATTATTTTCAATAATTTCGATAATGTGGCGAAAATCTTGAGTTTGTTCAAGTGCATGATTGTTAAAATTAAATACAATCCAATCATTGGATGGCGGTAATTCAGCTGAAATACACACTGGACTATTCAACTGATCAATTCCATGAGGAATAAAGCTACTTGGATCAAAACACCATAGCTTGTTATCCAACTCATTTTGTAAATTTGAATCAACACAATACCACCAAATCTGTGGGTGCTGATTCAGAATTTTTCGGCATAAACGGCAAGCACTTTCGACTTGCCGCTCAACGCTGTTTTCAAACAAATAAAAACTAACTTGTGCCATAGATTAGTTATTCGTTTCAACACGATTAGCTAAAAACTGCATAAGTAACGGTACTGGGCGTCCAGTTGCACCTTTAGCTGCACCAGATAACCATGCTGTACCAGCCACATCAAGGTGTGCCCAACGATAATCACGAGTGAAACGTTCAAGGAAACATGCTGCGGTTATTGCACCACCATAAGGACCACCAATATTGGCAATATCGGCAAATGGTGAATCAAGTAATTCTTGATATTCTTCCATCACAGGCATACGCCATACACGGTCGAGTGATTGTTCGCCAGCAAGTTGTAATTCTTGTACAAGTTCATCATCTGGAGAGAATAGCCCACTGACGACTTTGCCCAGCGCAACAACACATGCGCCTGTAAGTGTCGCAATATCAATCACAAGCGCAGGATTAAAACGTTTGATATAAGTGAGGGTGTCACATAGAACCAAACGACCTTCTGCATCAGTATTCAAAATTTCTACAGTTTGACCACTCATGGTCGTCACAATATCTCCAGGGCGTGTTGCATGACCTGAAGGCATATTTTCTGCTGCTGCGATCGCACCAATAACATGAATTGGGAGTTGAGCTTCGCAAAGTGCTTGCATAGTACCTAATACAGAGGCAGCACCACACATATCGAATTTCATTTCATCCATACCTAAGCCTGGCTTCAATGAAATACCGCCTGTATCAAAAGTAACGCCTTTACCGACAAGTACGATAGGTGCTTGATCAGCTTTCGCGTGATATTCAAGTGTAATAATTCTGCCTGGTCGATCAGAGCCTTTACTTACAGCAAGAAAAGCATTCATCCCTAAATCAGCCATTTGCTGTTCATTCAGAATAGTGACTTTTAATAGGTCAGGGTATTGTGCTGCAAGTGCAATCGCCTGATCTGCAAGGTATTCAGGGAAGCAAATATTTCCTGGGCGATTGCCTAAATCTCGAGCGTAATTTTGTCCAGATTGAACTGCTTGGACGAGCTTTAATTGAGCATCATCAAGTACAGTGTCATTTGCAACTAGATTAATCGTTTCTAAGATGAACTCATTTTTTTTAGATTTAAACTCATCATAGGCATAGGCAGCTTGGGTTAAACCTAAGGCAAATAAATAATGTAGATCAGTTGGTAATGCGCTGAGATCTACGGTGATTTGTCTAAATTTATTTTGTGATGATTTGATAATCGTTTGTGCAAGTTTTGCTAATTTTGTCGCTTTCAATTCAGCACTTTTGCCTAAACCGAGTAAATGTGCATTGGCTTGCACAGCAATATTGGTAATCAGGGCAATATTTTCATTAAAACCAGCTTTGAATTGTGTGGCATTCAGAACATCTTCTAGATGATTGATTTGATAACTATTTAAGTTCTGTTGTAATTGTTCTGAATCAACCAAAATCCACAAAGATTCACTAGACGACTGTGTTGGGAATGCGGTATGAAGGGTAAATTTCATTGTTTGTATAGAACCTAAGCAGCGAAAAAGAAAGATAAGTCCATTAAACACTTTCAGATATGAGGTTGCAATCCGCAACAAGCGATAGGTTTTATATTTTTAACATTCGGGTAAACTAGCACTACCCCTCGATTGGTCTATTTTTGGAAGCATTACTTTGATTATTCGGCGTTATCTCGTCAAACAAGTGGTCTCCACCTCTTTGGTTGTGACTGCTTTGCTCACTTTAATTATTATGGGTGGGCAGTTAATCAAGATTTTTGGGCGAGCTGCACAGGGTCGTTTAGACGCTAGTGTGTTGCTGAGTATCATTGCTTATCGTTTGCCAGAGTTTCTAACTTTAATTCTGCCATTGGGTTTCTTCATTGGACTCATGCTGGTTTTTGGTCGTCTATATGTTGACCATGAAATGGCGGTTTTAAATGGCAGTGGTGTTAGCCGTAATCAATTAGCCAAACTTTTATTGCCGATGACATTTGTTTTTTTGATTGTTCAAGCAATATTAATGTTTTGGGGGTCATCATCTGGAATTCGTGCTTACGAAAGTTTGATGCAAACACAAGCAGTGCGAGCAGGTTTTGATTTGGTCCGACCTAAAGAATTTATTTCTTCAGGTCCTTATACCATTTACGCAGGTTCACTTTCTGAAGATCGAAAAAATTTAAAAGATATTTTTTATTATCAGAAAGCCGATCGTGAAGATAAACCAGATGTGATGATTTTAGCCAAAGAAGCGACACGTGTCGAAATGGCAAATGATACGGCGAATGTTGTTGATTTGGTTCAAGGTCGCCGTTACGAAATTTATCCGAATCAGCCACGCTATACCCAAGCAGAATTTCAATCTTATCGCTTACGTTTAGAGAATGATAAAGACGTTAAGTTTGAAAGCGATGATGTTGAAGCTTTATCGATGTCTAAGCTATGGGAGCGACGTGATGATCCTGTCATTCGCAGCGAGCTTGGTTGGCGTATCTTTGGTCCATTTGTGATTATTGTTGGATTGATGCTTGCGGTTGCGTTATCTGAAGTAAGTCCACGTCAAGGTCGATATTATCGTCTTATTCCATCTATATTTATTTTTGCTAGCCTTATTGTATTAATGATCGCAATTCAGACACGAATTAGTAAAGGTGAGTTAGACATCTGGGCTTATCCTGTCGCATTAATGATTTATGCCATTGCGGCGGCAATTTTTGCACGGAAACAAAAGTTAGCACCAAAACTTAAGAAAAGTATTCAGCGAGTGGGGTTGTAATGTTAGCACGTCGAATAGTCGCCAAACATGTGACAAAAACTACAGTCCTTGCAATGCTGGGCACAACGCTCGTGTTATCTTTTTTACAAATATTATTCACTTACTTAGGTGAATTAGGCTCGCTGAAACCAACTTATAATGCATGGCAAGCTTTCCTATATGTGATATGGGGCGCACCGAGTTATTTGTATGATATTTTACCTGTTGCAGCGTTAATCGGCTCTGTTTTAGGTTTGGGTGCTCTTGCTTCGAATAGTGAACTGATCGTCATGCGTTCGGTTGGTATTAGCCTGTGGCGTATAGTGGGTTGGGTGATGCGCTCAGCTTTACTTTTAATTGTATTGTCTTTTGTATTGAGTGAATGGGTAATTCCTTATACCAATGAAAAAGCACAAAGCATTAAAAAACAACGTAGTGTAGCAGCTTTAGGTGAGGTAAAAGGTTATTGGTCGCGTGAAGGCCAACGTTTTATCTATATTGATTATGCGAATTCCCAAGGTCAATTACGTAATATTCAAGCGATTGATTTTGATCAGAACTATCGATTGCAGTCCTTTGTCACTGCTGAAAAAGGCCAATTTTTAAAAGATGGTCAGTGGACTTTAGAGAAATCACATCAGGTTGATTTACTTGCTCAAGGGAATGCGATTAAAACGGATCACGATCAACAAGCGTTAGGATTAGCTTTACAACCTAAATATGTACATATGGTGACTTTGGACCCAGATGATTTATCTCCAAGTCAATTGATTAGTTTTATGCAGTATTTATCAGAATATAGCCAAGTTCCAAAGACCTATGAGTTAGCATTTTGGAAAAAAGTCACGTCTCCATTTGCACTGATTACGTTGGTTCTTATTGCCTGCTCATTTATTTTTGGCCCATTGCGCCAGCAGTCTATGGGTTTTCGCTTGGTTATCGCGCTTTTCACTGGGTTAGGGTTCTTCTATTTACAAGACTTTTTAGGTTATGCAAGCTTAGTCTATGCACCATCACCTGCTTGGTTCGTATTATTACCAGTGGTATTGATGTTCATGATGGGTAGCTATTTATTATATCGAGCAAGGTAGAAAATTAGATTTCTATGCACATTAAAATTATATCTGGTGGACAAACAGGAGTTGATAGAGGTGCTTTAGATGCCGCATTAGATTTAGGGGTGCCGTGTGGTGGTTGGTGTCCCGAGGATCGAATGGCAGAAGATGGAAGAATTCCAGACAAGTATCCTTTAATTATTTTAGCAGAGAGTGGCTATCGAAAGAGGACTAAGCAGAATGTTCGAGATAGTGATGCAACGGTCATTATCTATTTCGATTATATTTATCCCAAAGGTGGTACAGAGCTTACGTTATTAGAATGTATCAAGCAGTCCAAAGCATATTTGCTTATTGATGGAAATGAGATTTCGATTGAGCGAGCAGCAGAGCGGATCTATTTATTTTGCCATCAGAATAATATCACTGCTTTAAATGTCGCAGGTCCCAAAGGGGCGAGTTTGCCTCAGGCACATAGTTATACCCAACAAGTCATCACGCAGATGCTCAATAAAATAATTAATCAAGATCAGCCCCAAAATTGAATATAAAGATGATTCCCGATGCTTTTGATTGATGAAAGCCATCAGTAACGCCATAGAGAATTACAGTAAATTTGGGTAAAATACGCCGATCAAATGATAGACAAACAGAGAGTCCATTATGACGGATGCAAATGCTGGCAAAATTCCTCACGTTCTTGTAATTATGGATGGTGTAGGACATCGTGAAGCAGTTGAGGATAATGCATATTTAGCAGCAAAAACACCAAATCTGACTGCGATGAAAGCAAAGCATCCAAATAGTTTGATTTCAGGTTCTGGCGAAGATGTAGGCCTACCTGATGGACAAATGGGCAACTCTGAAGTTGGTCATATGAACTTAGGTGCAGGTCGTGTTTTATATCAGGACTTTACACGGATTACTAAAGATATTCGGACAGGTACTTTTTTTGAACATGAAGTGTTAGTTGATGCGGTTGAAAAAGCCAAAGCAGCAAATGGCGCTGTCCATGTCATGGGGTTGTTGTCACAAGGTGGAGTGCATTCGCATGAAGATCATATTGTGGCGATGTGTGAACTTGCATTAAAACGTGGCGCAACCGTATATCTACACGCTTTCCTTGATGGTCGTGATACCCCTCCACGTAGCGCAAAGCCTTCATTAGAAAAATTCGATGCTTTATTTGCCCAGTATCCAAATCAAGGTCGTATCGTTTCGATGATTGGCCGTTATTTTGCAATGGATCGTGATAACCGCTGGAATCGTGTTGAACTCGCTTATCGTTTAATGACAGAAGGCGAAGCAGTTCGTGTTGTAAACTCAGCTGTAGAAGGTTTAGAGCAAGCCTATGCAGCAGAAGAAAATGATGAGTTTGTTCAAGCAACACGTATTGGTGAAATTGCCAAAATCCAAGATGGCGATAGTGTGGTTTTCATGAACTTCCGTGCTGATCGTGCGCGTGAAATCACCCGTGCCTTTGTTGAGAAAGATTTTACTGGGTTTACGCGTAAAGTCGTTCCAAGTTTATCTAAATTTGTGATGCTAACACGCTATCAGGCAAGTATTGATGCACCAGTTGCATACATGCCAGAAGAGCTTAAAAATTCCATCGGTGAATATTTATCTGGTTTGGGCAAAACCCAATTGCGTATTGCTGAAACAGAGAAATATGCGCATGTGACATTCTTCTTCAGCGGTGGTCGTGAAGATGAATATCTAGGAGAGAAACGTATTTTGATTCCTTCTCCGAATGTCGCAACCTATGATCTAAAACCAGAAATGAGTGCTTATGAAGTCACTGATGAGTTAGTGAATGCTATTAATTCGGGTGAGTTTGACCTTCTGGTTGTCAATTACGCCAATGGTGACATGGTCGGACATACTGGTGTATTTGATGCAGCAGTGAAAGCGGTTGAAACCGTTGATACGTGTTTAGGTCGTGTCTATGAAGCAGTAATGGCAAACAAAGGTCATATGTTAATTACAGCGGATCATGGTAATGTAGAGCAAATGCAAGACTACGACAGTGGACAAGTTCATACACAACATACCACTGAATTGGTGCCATTTATTTATGTGGGTCCTACTCAAGCAACGATTGCAGAGGGTGGTGTATTGGCTGATGTTGCACCAACATTACTTCATTTGATGAATATTCCTGTACCTTCAGACATGCAAGGCAAGAATTTAATTACTTTAAAATAAGGTGAATATATGACCCAACACAACAACATTTATCGAGGATTCTTTGCGAGTTTGTTGATGTGTTGGGGATCGCATACGTTATCTGCACCTATTACACATGCCTCAGGATGGGGGGAAGAGACTACAAGTCGGAATGCTGAAGTGCCACTTGAATCTATTCAGCAATTTGTACAGATTTATGGGATTGTGAAAGATAACTACGTTGATAAAAAAACAGACGATGCACTTTTTCAGCAAGCAATCAAAGGGTTGGTGAGCGGTTTAGATCGTTATTCTCGTTATTTATCCGCCGAAGAATACCGCCAGCTTATTCAATACACTGAAGGTGATCTGGCTTCTGTTGATTTCAATTTAAATTACGATGCTCATACTCGTTTATGGCAAATTCAAGACCTAAAATCAGGATCTGATTCTAGTAAGTTGGGTTTACGTAATGGACAAGCCATACTCAAAGTCGATAATCAAGAATTAAAGAATTTAAATCAGGATCAAGTACAAGGTCTGCTTTATGGCTCGATAGGCAGTACTGTACAAATACAACCGGAAAATAATAATAGTACGGTGATTTTGGTTCGAAATAAAAAGGTCGAGACAGATATTGAACCTGTTTTACTACATAATCAGGTGCTTGTACTTAAAATTAGAGTGTTTCAACAAGATACAGCGAATGAAATTAAACGTTTAATCGAAGAATATAGTACAACTAAACTAAAGGCTGTCGTTCTCGATCTGCGTAATAATCCAGGTGGTTTATTGTCTGCTGCTGTTGAATCAACAGATTTATTCTTGAATCAAGGATTAATTGTGACGACAAAAAGTCGTTCAGAAGGAGATCAACAATTTCAGGCTTTACCCTCAAATGAATTTCAAAATATAAAATTAGGTATCTTAATTAACCATCGTTCAGCCTCGGCAGCTGAAGTATTCACCGCAGCATTAAAAGAACATAAACGTGCGTGGGTTGTAGGTGAAAATAGCTATGGAAAAGGTGTAGTACAGAAATTATTTCCATTGCCGAGTGGCGCAGCACTGCAAATGACGGTCTCACATTATTACACGCCCAATGGGAATATGATTGAAGGTCAAGGGATTCAACCGAATCAAAGTTATCCGTTGTTACCTGAAATGAAAGAAGATGGTTATTTGGAACACGTCACAGATTTGGTTCTAAAAAGTAAAATTTAATTAAAAATAAAGCCCCTATTTAGGGGCTTTATTTTTAAGGCTATTCATCATCTTCTGTATCTAAACCAAATTTTTTCAAACGATAACGTAAAGAACGGAAAGTCATTCCTAATTTCTTAGCTGCTAACGTTCGGTTCCAATGGGTTAAATTCAGTGCATTGAGAAGAATCTCTTTTTCAATATTTTCTAAATAGCGTTCCAAACCTTCTGGCGGTAGTTTTTTAGAGCCCATCATTGGGCTTGCACTGGCTGTTGTATGATCAGTTTCTTCTTGTGAGGAAAATGAAATACTTGGTGTCGGAATTGGACTACGTAATGGTGCAGTTTGTAGATGAGCAAGATCAATTGTTTCATCATCACTGAGCGTAATTGCACGTTCAATAATATTTCGAAGTTCGCGTACATTACCTGGAAAATATTGTTGCAATAAGAATTGTTCAGCACGCGAAGAAAGGGTTTTGACTGAGACTTCCCATTCTTGGCTAATTTTCTGAATAAAGTGATTTGCTAACAATAAGATATCTTGCCCACGTTCACGTAAAGGAGGTAATACAATATCCATGACGTGAATGCGGAAGAATAAATCTTGTCTGAAACGACCTTGTTGCACTAGTAATTCAAGATCTTGATGACTTGCACTGATGACACGGAAATCAACATCAATTTCTTGATCTGAGCCGACAGGTCGAATTTTCTTTTCTTGTACAGCACGAAGCAGTTTTACCTGCATACTTAAGGGTAATTCAGCGATTTCATCTAAGAATAAACTACCCCCATGTGCGGAAAGAATTAAACCTTGTTTGTCTTGGGTTGCGCCTGTAAAGCTGCCCTTTTTATGACCAAATAGTTCACTTTCCATTAACTCTGTTGGAATAGCACCACAGTTAATCGCAATAAAAGGTCCTTCACTACGGTTACTTAGACGATGAACTAAATTGGCAACAACTTCTTTTCCTGTCCCTGATTCACCAGTAATAAAGACAGGGGCTTGAGATCGAGCAATTTTCTTTAAAGCAATGCGTAATTGCTGAATGGGTGTAGAACGACCAATGAGAAGTTTATTTTCTAGTGCGCTTTCAGCCGCTTCTTGTTCAGGTTGCGGTCGATTCAATGCTTTTTGAATCAATTGATCTAGGTGAGTTTGATTGACAGGTTTACTGACAAAATCAAAAGCACCTGCTTTTAATGCAGCAATTGCAATATCCATATTGCCATATGCTGTTAATACTGCAATGGGTGTGTTCGGATAGTTTTGTGTGACATGTTTAACTAAGTCCAGACCGTTGCCATCTGGGAGATTCAAATCTGTTAAACAAGCATCGTACTGAAACTCGGTAAAGAATTTTTTTGCTTGCTCTACGCGATAGGCAAGATGAGTTTTAATGCCCATTCGTGCGAGCGTCATTTGCATTAAAAGACATAAGTCTTCTTCATCGTCTACGAGTAAGACGAGCGGTTGTTTAGTTGCCATTTCCCCGAAAAACCTAATCTAATCAATGAATTTTTGAGCATTCAATCCTGAAACATGCTCCTTGTTGTCGCTCTACGTAAGTGAGCTTTGCATGATTTGCCTCACAAAAGGTGTGAGACAAATACAATCCTAAACCAGTTCCTTTAATTTCGGTACTAAAAAATGGTTTGAATAGCTGAGAAATATCTCGTTTTGCGACACCCGTACCAAAATCGATCACATCAATACATGTTCTGCCATCTTTTAAGTCTACATTCACTTCAATAAATTGAGCATCAGCTGCATTGTGCCGCAGGGCATTTCGAATCAGATTAATTAGAACTTGGCGTAATTGTTTCTCATCAAAAAGAATGTTAATACGTTCTGCAAGATTGAGCTTAATCATATGCTTCGCATCGGCTAGATCTTCATTTAATAAGCTTTCAAAAAAATCAGCAAGTTGAATTACTTGTGGCTCTGTTGGTTTGTTGCGCGCCATGCCTAATGTATCTTGCACAATATTATCAATACGTCTAGCTTGTTTGCTAATCATACGACAGAGCATTTCTTGTTGATGACTATCACTTTCTTTAAATAATTCATTGGCCTGCACAATTGCTGCCAAGGGATTCCGAATTTCATGTGCAATACTTGCAGAGAGTTGACCGAGCGCGGCAAGTTTTAATTGTTGGACTTGCTGCGTGAGTTTTTGTGCATCTTTCAAGATAAGTAAAATTAATGATTGTTCAGGGACGATTAGGTGTTTAACACGGACATTAATTGTGTAAGGACTTTGTTGTGATTCAAAACTAAATTCCTCACCATCTTCTAAGTCACTAAATTTAATTAACTCGAATAAGTCAGGTTGCCATTTGAGTAATGGTGTTTTTTCAGGAGAAACAGGAATATGAATGCCTAATAATGTATTAGCGGCTGGGTTACTCAGTACAATATGGTTACTGGTATCTAAAACTAAGTAACCATCTTCGATTTGTTCCAAAATATAGCGGTTAATATTTTGCAGCTGATGAATTTCAATCGACTGATGAAAAGTGAGTGTTTCTAAAATCTTAAATCGCTGAACTGCAATACGACCAATTGCGTGTACTACAAAAAATAAGAAAGCAAGTAATGCACTATTACCAAGATTATTCAGATTGGTATAATCAAAAAAGTTACCAAGAAAACGTTGATAAACCACCATAATAACGGCAAAAAGCGTCACAATCAGTGAAAGATGAGCATTTAGGAGAATTGCTGAGGAGAAAATAATGATGACGTACAATAAGCTTAATTGTAAGTTCGGACCACCTGCTGAAAAGGTAATCACACTTAAACAGATCACGTCTACGATAAAAATAAAAATGAGCTGTTTACTGATTTGTAACGGAACTAGCTTTAGTAGAAAAAGCTGAAAAATATTAAAGCTGATATAACAAATCAGAGTGTAAAAATATAAAAACGGATAATCATAATTGGTAGCGAGCTGCTCTGCGGTAAGTAAGTAAATAAGGATTAGACTGATTGAAATAATCAGTCGATATCCACTATACCAAATTCCGAGCCGATAAACGGTTTGGGACACTGATGACGCAATTTTTCCCAACATAAGCGATCACTTAATATGATTAAGGTTTAATGAGTCCATAACGGATGGCGAGATGGGTTAATTTTACATCACTATCAATTGCTAATTTTTCGAAAATGCGGTAACGATAAGTATTTACAGTTTTAACACTAACAAATAATTTGTCGGCGATTTCTTGAGCACTAATACAATTAACCACCATCATTGCGACTTGCATCTCACGCTCAGAAAGTGCATCAAAAGGAGATTGTTGCGTATCTGAAAGATAAGAACTCGCAAGCTGTTCAGCAATATCTGCACTAAAATATTTACCACCTTGCATCACTTTATTGATTGCACGTACCATTTCTGAAATAGGCGCGCCTTTTGTGATATAGCCTTTTGCACCTGCTTTTAATAACAGCGATGGGTAAGGTTCTTCCGCTAAACCACTGACAGCAATCACTTTAGTCTCAGGTGCTGTTTGTAAAAGACGACGTGTTGTTTCTACGCCACCAATTCCTGGCATATTGACATCTAATAGTACAACTTGAGGATGCTTCAATCGAACTAAAGCAATCGCTTCTTCTCCAGATTCAGCTTGTCCAATGACTTCTACATCTGGATGGTCTTCCAGCATACGACAAATGCCTGTACGTACGAGTTCATGATCATCAACAACGAGAACAGTGATCAAGAAGACCTCCTTTTTTCAAAAAAACGATTTTTTTGTTACATAAAGAAAAATGAGCTTGCAATCAAACGACAAAATTAGCAATCCTATTCTCCATGTTTAGAGAATAGTTGTACACAATTGTGTCTATAAAAGCTTTACCCGATTTGTTCAAATGTAAGGCATAATGTTAGTAAGCGCAAATGTGCAGCGTCCCGAGTTGAGTATTGTGTCGTGAAAAATTCTAAAAAATCTATTATGCATGCCTTGAGCATGTCTATTTTGTTGGCTCTTAGTTCAACAAGTTATGCTGAGCTGGTTGTAAATAACAATCCAGCCTCTACAAGTGCGAATAGTTCTTCAGCTTCGTTAAATTGGTCTGCAAGTGATGCAAGCCAATTGATGGAAGATGATGATTCATTAGAGATCAGCCCGCAAGGTTCAACTTCGGTTACCACCACTTTACGAAGTGGTGGTTCTGCAAGTATTAGTTCATCTGCAACGCCACAAAAAAGCATACAGATTCGAGATACCTCTCATTTTAGTAGCCAACCCGCTGTAAATGCACGTGCAGCCTTGGTGATGGATGCACAAACGGGCGAAGTACTGTTTAGTAAAAACAGTAATATGTCGGTACCGATTGCCTCAATTACCAAATTGATGACGGCTGTGATTACCGCAGATGCACGGCTGAATATGTCGGAAGAAATCACACTACAGCAAATTGATTTTGCAGGTGCAGGTGGAAAGAATTCAAGTTCAACCTTGAAAGTAGGCGACACCATGAATCGTGCGGAACTTTTGTTATTCGCTTTGATGAAATCGGAAAATCCTGCTGCGGCAGCATTAGCAAGGACGTATCCAAGCGGACGTTCAGCATTTATTGCTGCGATGAATGCTAAAGCAAAACAATTAGGAATGACGTCAACTCGTTATGCAGAATCAACAGGTTTAGATCCTCATAATGTTTCTTCCGCACGTGATCTTGGTATTTTGGTGAGTGCTGCTTCTCAATATGGCTTGATTCGTCAATTTTCTACCACGCCAACTTATGATTTTAATTTAGGTTATCGTGTGCTTAAGTCAAATAATACCAATGCTTTGGTACGTAATGGTGGTTGGAATATTAACCTATCTAAAACGGGATATATTGGTGAGGCTGGGCGTTGTGTAGTCATGCATGCAACCGTTAATTCACGTCCTGCTGTAGTCGTGCTATTGGGAGCTTCAACTTCTCAAGCACGTACCAATGATGCAACTAACCTATTAACTTGGCTGAGTACTTTACCGAAAAGAATTTAATTGCTTATGAACATAAAGCTCCTCATCTGAGGAGCTTTTTTTATATAATGGAACGACATTTTATGACGTGAAAAATACTTTATCACTTCTATTTTGAGCAATTTTTGTTAGATTATGATTCTAAATATTTAAAAATTACACACTGAAATTGGGGAATTAAAATGACAAACTATGTTATTCGTGAAAAAAGCTTTGGTTATAACGACGAGGTTTTTTATGTAATAGGACATCGTATGAGCAATGTGTTTGATAATAAACAGCAAGCCGAAGCGGTCTATAAACAACTTGAAATTAAAGCTGCACGTAACTTTTTTTTATATGAAGTTGAATCATTATTTGATGCAGATGAGGCATTATTAAAAAAATTGGATGATTTTGTCTTTTCACGTTGTGGTGAACATATTTATCAGGAGGGAGGTGTTTCTCGAGAAACGTTGCCTGAAGGATTAAATGATGAAGATACTTTTGAGTTTATTCAGCTTGCTAACATGCAAAGTTATCAATTAATTCATTTTGATCAAGACATTAAGTTCTATGGTTTATGGTCAGTGAAAAAACAAGCATGGGTGGAAGAACATGATGAGTTTTTTGCAGGTTTAGCGTATGCAGATCAACCTGAACAATTAAAAACGAATGTCAGAACTATTTTTGCAGATTACGATTATGATGATATTGAATTGAAAGGTTCATTCGAAGATTTATCGGAACAACCTGTATTATTGCAAGCCTTAATAAAAAATAATAAAGCGTTAAAATATAATAATAAAAGTCAAACATTAATTATTATGCAAGGCTGGGAAGAGGAGGGGTTGTATGCGGTTAATCCTTTATTAAAACAACCTTTATTTGAAATCAAAGAAATTAGTTTAGATGAAATTCAAACGATTGAAAAAGAATTGGCCAAGCAGTATAGCTATGATGAAGATGAATGGGGAGCCGAAGAAGAGGGTGGAGAAGACTTTGATGCCGAAGCCCTTGAACTGATTCAGGAGTTGGCCGAAGAGTTGGAATTAAGCGATGAACAGCGAGCTGAACTCTTTGAGGAAATTAAAAAAGAATCTTAAAGCCTGAAAATCAAAAAACCTGCTATGGCAGGTTTTTTGATTTATCAAGAATAGCTTACATATTTGAAAGAATTGAATCTTTCACTTGAGCCATCGTTGCATCGATTGACAACATTACGGCATCAGCACATTGCTTGATTGCAGTATCAGGATCTTTTAAACCATTGCCTGTAACAGTACAAACGATTACCGAACCTTCAGCAATTTTACCTGCTTTAATGTCACGAATCGCACCGCCAATAGACGCTGCTGAAGCAGGTTCTACGAACACGCCCTCATACATAGAAAGTAAGCGTTGTGCTTCAAGAATTTCGCTATCTTGAAGTTCATCAAACCAACCTTTTGAATCGCGTACAACTGCTTTGGCATGATTCCAGCTTTGTGGGTTACCAATACGAATTGCCGTTGCGATAGTTTCTGGGCTTTCGACTGGAGCACCACGTAAGAATGGCGCTGCACCAGAAGCTTGATAACCTACCATAGTCGGTAAACCTTCTGGTTTAGGACCTGTGAATTGATCTGTTGCAGCATCATAGATAACTGATTCAAACTGATCAGCAGGTTGATTTGCAACTGCTTCGGTATAACCCATCCAGTGAGCCGTGATATTACCTGCATTACCAACTGGTAAGCAGTGATAGTCAGGTGCACGACCCAATGCTTCTACGATTTCATAAGCAATCGTTTTTTGGCCTTGCAAACGGTAAGGGTTGATTGAGTTTACAATTGTCACAGGCGCTTGATCTGCAACTTCTTTTACGAGGCGCATACCATCATCAAAGTTACCGCGGATTTGCATGGTGATCGCACCATACATCATCGCCTGAGCCATTTTACCCATTGCGATTTTGCCTTCAGGAATTAAAACAAAGGCTTTAATTCCTGCACGCGCTGCATATGCTGCTGCTGCTGCTGAAGTATTTCCAGTAGATGCACAGATAATCGCTTTTGAACCTTCTTCAACAGCTTTTGTTACAGCCATCGTCATACCACGGTCTTTAAATGAACCTGTTGGGTTAAGACCTTCGTATTTCACATAGATTTCAACGTTTTTGCCAATAATACGCGGAATGTTCTCAAGTTTAATAAGAGGAGTATTTCCTTCTCCTAGAGAAATTGCACGTGTAGTTGCAGACACAGGTAAACGGTCACGATAACGATCTACAAGACCAGTATAACGATTGGCATTCGACATGATGGTGTTCCAATATGAGGTAGAGCTGGGAGAGGGAATACATTTTCCCTCAACCTGATTAACTATCGAGCGATTCTAAACGAATTCTTACGATTTCGCCACGAATAGCTGGTAATGCTTGAATTTGAGCAAGTGCTTCATCCATTTTTGATTCAACAATTGGGTCTGTTAAAATCACGATTGGAATCAAATCTTTCAAGCGAGATTGCTGCATGATCGCATCAATGCTAATACCAGCACGGCTAAGGATGGTGGTTACATCAGCGAGTACGCCCGTTTGGTCTTCAGCATTTAAACGGATGTAGTATCCAGTCGTCATTTCTTCACGACTCAGGATAGGCATGTTCGTTAGTGCTTCAAATGCCAATTGTGGAATCGTTCCTGCACCATCTTCGGTATAAGAAATATCACGTACGATATCAATCACATCAGCAACAACTGCAGAAGCCGTTGGGCCAGCACCAGCACCAGCGCCATAGTAAAGCGTTGGGCCTACGGCATGTGCTTGTACCAATACCGCATTTTTAACACCGTTCACATTGGCAATCAGTTGTTCTGCTGGAATCAGTGTGGGATGAACACGTAACTCAATACCATTACTTGCACGACGTGCAATACCCAAATGTTTGATACGGAAGCCAAGCTCTTCAGCATATTTCACATCTTGTGCGGTAATTTTGCTAATGCCTTCTGTGTAGACCTTATCAAACTGTAATGGGATACCAAAAGCACATGACGCCAAGATAGTGAGTTTGTGTGCAGCATCAATCCCTTCTACATCAAAAGTTGGATCTGCTTCAGCATAACCGAGTTCTTGAGCTTCTTTGAGGACATCATCAAATGCACGACCTTTTTCGCGCATTTCAGTCAGAATGAAGTTACCTGTACCATTAATGATACCCGCAAGCCATTGAATATGGTTTGCAGCTAGACCTTCACGAATGACTTTAATAATTGGAATGCCACCAGCAACAGCTGCTTCATAAGCGATTTGAACAGCATTATCTTCAGCTGCTTTAAACAATTCATTACCATGTTCTGCAAGTAGAGCTTTATTGGCAGTGACAACTTGCTTGCCATGTTTGATGGCTTCCATGATAACTTCATAGGCAGGATGAATACCGCCCATCACTTCGACTACGACATCAACATCAGGTTGACGTACGATGTCCATGAGATCATCACTTTGTTTGATCCCTTCGAGTTGTAAATCTGGACGTGGACGGCGTGTGCCTACATGTGTAATTTGAATTTCGCGACCGGTACGGCGTTTAATTTCAGCAGCATTTTCTTGTAATAATTTAAGGGCTCCACCACCTACAGTACCAAGACCGAGTATCGCCAGACGAACTGGTTTCACGTCACACTCCATTTTATTCAATCATTTTAATGAAGCTTGATCATAGCTAAAAAAGTGCGCAGACACTAGGGCTAAGATCATCTTTAATCTGTCGCCCGAGTCGTGGTGAGACGGTGTGGAGAATGTTTTATTTTTCTAGGCGTTTAATGATTTCATCTGGAGTCATGTACCCACCTAAATACACACCTTCAACATTATAAATTGCAGGTGTGCCATTCACGCCCATATTTAAGCCTAATTGATATTGATCACGAACTGGGTTTTTACATTCTGCTGATGCAACTGGTAAACCTTGCGCAGCTTGATCGAATGCAGCTTTACGATCTTGACTACACCAAATCGCTTGCATGGTTGGCATAAACTGCTCTCCGCGTGGCCATGCGATGTAACGGACTTCAATGCCTTTCGCATTAATTTCCGCAAGATGTTCATGTAGTTTGTGACAATAAGGGCAGCTTGAATCAGTGAATACATAAATGACGTGTTTCGCTTTACCCCCTTGTGCTGGGTAAACGATAAGGTCTTCTGTTTTGAGTGCTGCTAAGTGCTTTTTATTTTCAGTCGCTTGTAAAGCTTCACTCACATTTTTTAATTGTTTTTCACCAAGACGAATGACATCACCTTGAATGATATATTGCCCATCACTGGTCGTATAAACCGATCCCATGCCTTCTAGGCTTACCCAAAATAAATTTGGAACCTCAGTTTTTTTAATGGCAAGAATTTTGGCATTAATATTAGCGGTCTTAAAATGTTTTTCTAAAGTAGAAACTAGACGTTGTTGCGCATTACGTTCATTTAAAGTTGATGCTTCACCAGTGGCTGGCGCACTCGCTGTCAGAGCATCAGGCTTTTGTGCTGAATTTTCTTTTGAACAAGCACTGATCAAGAGTGTTGAGGTTAATGCACATGCAATAAACAACTGAGACCGAGTAAACAACATAAACAACCTTTCATACTGTATTTATAAGCTTGCCCAAGCATACCAAAAATTTAAATTGAGTTCGTTAAATCTTGCTGATGCCATGTGAATGAAATCATGTTGATTGATAAAAGGTAGTTTTATCCTCTTGGATGGTATTTGTTATGTAGTTCTTGCATTCGATGCTGAGCAACATGCGTGTAAATTTGAGTAGTTGATAGATCACTATGGCCAAGTAACATCTGTACCACACGTAAATCAGCCCCGTGATTGAGTAAATGAGTTGCAAAAGCATGGCGTAAGGTGTGTGGTGATAACTCGGCTTGAATATTGGCTTGTAAGGCATAACGCTTAATTGCGTACCAAAAATTCTGACGACTCATGATACCGCCGTGCTGAGTCAGAAATAAATAATCGGTACTGCTTTTATAGAGTTGCGGGCGTGATTCGGCAAGATATTTTTCGATCCATTCACAAGCATGTTGTCCGAGAGGAACAAGGCGTTCTTTATTACCTTTACCTGTAATACGAAGAAAACCCTGTTTTAGATTAATCAATTCCAAACGTAAATTAAGTAGTTCTGATACACGTAAGCCACAGGCATATAACACTTCAAACATTGCTCGGTCACGGAGACCTAGCGCTGTATTGACATCGGGTGCATTGATTAATGCTTCTACATCTTGTTCTGATAAATCTTTGGGTAAAGCACGTCCAATTTTAGGAGAACGATGGTTTGCAACAGGATTATCATCCCTAAGCTTCTGCTCTCTCAGAAATTTATAAAATTGACGTAAAGCAGACAAGCAGCGTGCAATGGAGCGTGGGCTTTTGCCTGCTTTAGTGAGTGCAATTAAGACATCAGCAATGTCATCACTCGACCATTGCGTTAATGTCACATTAGGATGTAACTCAGCACATTGAACAAGATCTGATAGATAGGCATTGCGTGTATGTGGACTAACGGTTTGTGCAACTAAATAATCACGAAACCCTTGTAGAAAACTGAGATCTTTAGGAATCGTAACAGGAGTAGGAATACGGGGTTTTTTATTTAGCATCATCAGCAGAATCCTTCATTCAATGGCACTGTAAAAGAAAAATGAATTGTTGTCGATCTGTCACAAAAGCAAATGCCATTGATATTGTTTTTGGTAATTATTCTCATTTGCCTGTATACTCTAGGAGAAAAGAGTTTAGGGTTAGAAGCGGTGCGATTGTCAGCATTAAAAGTCAAGCAAACGGCGATGATCACAAAAGTGAATCGCTTAGTAGATGATACCGAACAGCCAGATCTTGTGGCTATTCGATTAGAGAGTTTGGGCTTTGTGCCCGGTACACAAGTGCAGGTGATTACCAAAGGTATTTTTGGTGGCGATCCGATTCTAATCCAAATTGGTTTTACTCGTTTTGCATTACGTAAAACTGAAGCCGATAAAATTGAAATCCAATTTGAAGGAGCACCTGCATGAGTGATGCGTTACGTGTTGCCCTTGTGGGAAATCCAAACTGCGGTAAGACTTCTTTATTCAATCACTTAACTGGAACACGCCAGAAAGTTGCCAATTATGCAGGGGTCACAGTAGAGCGTAAGGTTGGACATTTTCAGTTGCCTTCTGGTCGAAATGTTCGAGTACTTGATTTGCCTGGAACATATAGTTTGCAAGCAACAAGCCCTGATGAAGAAATCACGCGGGATGTGTGTGAAGGTAAAATTGCTGAAGAAGGGCAGCAAGATGCATTTTTATGTGTTGTTGATGCGACTAATTTAAAGCTTCATCTCGGATTAGTGCTAGAAATTATTGAGTTAGGTCGTCCCATCCTTGTTGTGTTAAACATGATGGATGAAGCACGTCGCCGTGGAATTCAAATCAATACTCAAAAATTATCAGAGCGATTGGGCGTTCCCGTGGTTGAGACAGTCGCTGTGCGTAACTCAGGTATTGAGAACTTACTGCACGCATTAGATCAACAAAAATATACAGTGCCGCATACCGAACTCAGTGGTTTAACGGGTGAGCATCATCAAAAGATCCAAATTATTTTTAAAGATGTGGTGAACTTTGTTGATCAAGAAGATAAGCGAACCGATTTTCTCGACAAAATATTTTTGCATCCTGTATTGGGCTTATTAAGCCTTGCTGTGATGATGTTTATTGTGTTCCAAGCTGTATTTGCTTGGGCAGCTCCATTTATGGATGGGATTGAAGGTCTTTTTGGATGGTTAGGTACGACACTTGGTGCCTATATCTCGCAGCCTTTGCTCCATAGTTTAGTTGTTGACGGAATTATTGCTGGGGCGGGGGGCGTTATTGTGTTCTTGCCTCAAATTTTGATTCTATTCTTTTTTATTTTGGTTTTAGAAGAGTCTGGCTATTTGCCGCGTGCCGCATTTTTGTTAGATAAATTGATGTTTAAAGCAGGCTTGAGTGGTCGTGCTTTTATTCCTCTATTATCTAGCTTTGCTTGTGCAGTACCAGGCATTATGGCAACCCGTAGTATTAGTGATCCACGTGATCGCTTTACCACGATTATGGTTGCACCATTGATGACTTGTTCAGCACGATTACCTGTCTATGCCTTATTAATTGCAGCATTTATTCCAAATCAAATGGTATGGGGAATTTTTAATCTGCAAGGCTTGGTGCTATTTGGCTTATATATGTCGGGTATTGTTAGTGCTTTGTGTGTTTCGATTGTGATGAAATTTCTACAAAAAGATAAATCACAACATGCATTATTACTCGAGTTACCAAGTTATCGTATTCCTGATTTAAAAAGTGTCGGGATTGGATTATTAGACCGTGCCAAAATCTTCTTAAAACGTGTGGGTGGAATTATTTTCGCTCTTTCGATTTTACTTTGGTTCCTATGTACTTTCCCGCAAGCACCAGATGGTGCGACACAGCCTGCAATTGATTATAGTTTTGCAGGGATGTTAGGGCACCTGATACAACCAATTTTTGCCCCGATAGGATTTAATTGGCAGATTTGTATCGCATTAATCCCTGCGATGGCAGCGCGTGAAGTGGTTGTTGCAGCATTAGGGACGGTTTATGCCTTATCAGGGGCGAATGATGATGCTGTGGCACAAGGTTTATCTCATCTGATTAGTATGGATGGCACGGGTTGGTCATTGGCTACAGGTTTATCGCTATTGGTTTGGTTTATTTATGCTCCGCATTGTTTGGCGACTTTGGCGACCGTTCGTCGTGAAACAGGTTCATGGAAATATGTTGCAATTATGGCAACGTATTTGTTCGGCTTAGCTTATCTAATGTCTTTTTTCACCTACCAAATTGCATCACGCATTTGGGGCTAAAAGGAGTCGCTTATGTTTGAGTATTTGATTGTTGCTGTATTAGTGTTGTGGAGTGCTTTTGTCGTTTTTAAGAAAGTATTCCCTAAAACCGCAAGTTCCTTGTCGCTTATTTTGTCAAATCTATGTCAGCGATTTGGTTGGCAGAGTTTGGCCATGTGGTTAAAACCTAAAGCTGTTATCGGATGTGCTGGAGGTTGTGGTTGCTCGACTGACGCGAATGAACCACAAAATAAAGAAGCGATTCAAACAGTAAAATGGCGTTGAATCTCTAAAAGCTCACATTGGATTGTGGGCTTTATTTTTTGATACCCATGATTGTGAGTTCTTTGAAAATATGTCTCTTTAAATACGAGTGTTTTTCTTATTTTAGATCATTAAAAAAGAACCTGTAGCATGAATATGCTGGATTAAATAAATATTTAAAATCAGTAAACTTCTCGCCCATCTTTGAAACATCCGATTGCTAAATTACATTCATTTTTTAAGTAAAAATAATTTATATCTTGAATCAATAATCCGAAAAAATAACAGTAAATTTTATCTGTTTAACGCTTACGCACTGACACAAAAAATATCGAATAAAATGAAAACTGAAAAAGCATTTAAAACAGTAAAGTGCTAACATTTTTGCCATTCTGTAATCTGCAAAAAATGGGGCAAAAATGTTAATACAACGTGGTGGATTAAAAGTTGTAGCTGGCTTAGGGATTTCGGGAGTGTCAGCAGTCAACTTCCTACATGAGCAAGGCTACCAAGTTGCAGTAACGGATTCTCGGGAAACACCGCCAGGGCATGATCAAATTCCTACTGGTGTTCGTACCAGTTTTGGAAATTTGGATACAGAACTTTTATTACAAGCAGAAGAAATTATTCTTAGTCCAGGACTTGCCCCTCAATTGCCAGAAATTCAACAAGCAATTGAACAAGGTATTCCTGTTGTTGGTGATATTCAAATACTACGTCGTGCTACTGAAGTCCCAATTGTTGCAATTACAGGATCAAATGCAAAAAGTACAGTAACGACGCTGATTGGGTTAATGGCACAAGAAGCTGGTCGAAAAGTCGCTGTGGGGGGGAATTTAGGACGTCCCGCATTAGATTTGCTCAAAGATAAGCCAGAGTTAATTGTTTTAGAGTTATCTAGTTTTCAGTTAGAAACAACCTCGAATTTAAATGCAGAAGTCGCGGTTGTTTTGAATATGAGTGAAGATCATTTAGATCGTCATGGTGATATGCTTGGTTATCACAAGGCCAAACATCGAATCTTCCAAGGCGTGAAAAAAGTGGTCTATAACCGCGATGATAATTTAAGTCGTCCGCTTGTACCTGATGTTACACCAATGCAAAGTTTTGGTCTAAATGCACCTGATTTAAATCAATATGGTGTGCTTCGTGATGCTGATGGCACGATGTGGTTAGCATGTGGCAGAGCGCGTTTGATGAAAACCTCAGATATGTATATTCAAGGTATGCACAATGTTGCTAATGCACTCGCATGTTTGGCGTTGGGTGAGGCGATTGGTTTAGATACTGCATCTATGTTGGAAACACTCAAGCACTTTAAAGGTTTAGAGCATCGCTGTGAATATGTGAAAACAGTTTCTGGGGTGCGTTACTATAATGACTCTAAAGGAACCAATGTAGGTGCAACCCTTGCTGCAATTGATGGTTTAGGTGCTGCTATTGAAGTGAAACATGGCAAACTAGCATTGATTCTAGGAGGTCAAGGTAAGGGGCAGGATTTCAAACCATTACGAGATGCGATTCAAAAATATGTAAAATCAGCGATTCTGATTGGTGAAGATGCAGCTGTGATTGAACAAGCTATTCAAGGTACCACTGTAATCCAACACGCAACCAGTTTATCGGAAGCAGTAGCACTCGCACAGAAATATACTCAAGCTGAAGATGTCGTTTTACTATCACCAGCTTGTGCAAGCTTTGATATGTTTAAAAGCTATAATGATCGCGGACATCAATTCGTGGCATGTGTAAATGCCCTGAATGAAAATAAAAATTAGGAACTGATCTATGGCTGATTTAGCCCAAAATACGGTACAAAAGATTTCACAATTATTGAATCGTTTACCTAAACTCCCTGCCGAAATGACAGCGCGTAATGTGCTCATTTTTTGTGTAATTTGTTTGCTGTGTTTCGGTTCGGTCATGGTGGCGTCTGCATCAATGCCATATGCTGAATATATTCATGAGAATCCATTTTATTTCTTAATTCGTCATGGAATTTCGATTGTTGTTGCTGCCGTAGTGGCATTCTTAACCTATAGAGTTTCCTTGAATTTATGGTTTAAAAATGCTTTTCCATTATGGCTTGTGACGATGGTACTGCTATTGGCAGTGTTGGTTGTTGGTTCGGAAGTAAACGGTTCACATCGTTGGATTAAGCTCGGTGGTTTTACCCTACAACCGACGGAAATTGCGAAAATCGTAATGGCAATTTTTACCGCTGACTATGTTGTTCGCCGCGCTAAAGAAGTTCGAACGCATTGGAAAGGCTTATTGCGACTGAGTGGTGTCATGGCTTTGACAGTTGGATTTATTGTGGCAGAGCCCGATCTCGGTGCAACGGTTGTTATTGTCCTCATGATGGTTGGCGTGTTTTTCTTGGCAGGTGCACCAGCAACTCAATTTTTAATTATGCTTGGGGCAATTCTGGCAGGGATTACTGCCCTTATTTTATTTGAACCATTCCGTTTCCAGCGTTTAATTTCCTTTACGAATCCTTGGGCTGACCCATTAGGTGTCGGTTATCAGTTATCAAATGCGTTGATGGCATTTGGACGTGGAGAATGGATTGGAACAGGTTTAGGACACAGCGTACAAAAGCTTTCCTATCTTCCAGAGGCGCATACAGACTTTATGTTAGCGGTTCTTGGCGAAGAATTTGGCTTTGTTGGCGTCACCTTGGTGATGGTATTGTCCTTTACTATGTTGGCGTGCTGTATTCGAATAGGACATCGTGCTCTGCAACATAACTATTTACGCGCAGGCTATTTAGCATATGGCATTAGCATTATTTTTCTTATGCAAATTTTGGTAAATGCTGGCATGAATATGGGCTTAATGCCGACTAAAGGTTTGACTTTGCCATTCATTAGTTATGGCGGTACATCTTTAATGATGTGCGCTGCGATGATTAGTTTAATTCTGAAAATTGATGCTTCAACTCAAGAATTAAACCCTGTAAAAGAAGAGTCGAATTTCTAGGCTATTTAAACAATAAAAAGGCTCTGTCATTATGCAGGGCTTTTTTATTACTTATAAGAAAACACCATTAAGATGAATGCCTTTTGGGATTCGATTTATATCCCATTGTTGTACGGCTTGTTGAAGCATGATTCGTGGCTGATCAAGTTCTATAGCAGATTGACCTAAAGCTAAAATGGCCTGCTGTAAGAGCTCAGGTGCCTGATTGATATCTAGCGCTTGAGCCAAATTTTGTTTAGATAATTTTTGCCTTTGATCATTCATGGCAAGGGGGAGGTGCATATAGTTGAGAGATGGGTAATTCAGTAAAGAGCCTAACCAAATTTGTCTGACGGTATTGTCTAAAAGGTCTGCGCCACGCACCACATGCGTAATACCTTGTAAATAGTCATCTACCACGACAGCGAGTTGATAACTAATAATGCCATCACGGCGTTTTAAAACAAAATCACCCAAGTCATATTTAAGATTAGAGCATAACTGACCCTGTAAGCGATCTTGAAAACAAATCTGTTGATCCGTGACTTTTAAACGAATGGCTTGATCAGCAAACTCTAAATTTAAATCGCGACAGGTTCCTGCATAGATATGATTTGAACCCAGTATTTTTCGTGTGCATTGGCAGGCATAAATCGCATCGGATTGCTTGAGTTGCTCAAGTACCTGTTCATAGATCTCGAAACGATCTTTTTGGAAAATAATCTCAGCATCTGGTTCAAATTGAAAGGCATCAATGCAAGAGAGGATATGTGTTTCGCTATTCGGAAAAATACGAGGAATATCGGTATCTTCGATGCGAACTAGCCATTTCCCTTGATTGGCCTTGGCATCGCAATAACTGGCAACTGCGGTAATCAAAGAACCAAAATGCAATGGGCCGGTTGGCGATGGCGCAAACCGACCCACATATGAGCTACATTCTGCCGAAACGATTAAATCCTGTTTCGCAGTTTGTTCTCGCATCGTTTAACCGTTATTTTGCTTTTCTTTGATTTCAGCCAAAGTTTTGCAATCAATACACAAGGTCGCCGTAGGGCGAGCTTCTAAACGACGTAAACCAATTTCAATACCACAGGTTTCACAGAAACCGTAGTCTTCATTTTGAATTGCTTCAATAGATTGTTCGATTTTACGAATGAGTTTACGCTCACGATCACGTGTACGTAATTCAATCGCAAATTCTTCTTCTTGCGTTGCTCGGTCGTTGACGTCAGGAAGAGCAGTTGACTCATCTTGCATTGTGTTCAATGTACGATCAACTTCAGACATTAACTCAGCTTTCCATGCATTTAAAATTTGGCGGAAATGCTCAAGCTGTCCTTCAGACATATATTCTTCATTTTTCTTCGGCTGATAAGGTGCAATTCCAAATAAGCTTGCAGTTGTACCACCTTCTGAAGCTTTTGGTTTGGTTTTACGTACGCGTTTCACAGCCGATTTTTGATCGTCGATCACTTCTGTCTGTTCGTCCAAGACTTGATTTTGGTTGTCATTCGCCATATAGGGCATTCCTCATCTTACACGTACTATCTATACGCAAAAAATATGGTGATATGCAAGTGTTTTTATAGAAACCTAAGATGGTTTTTTCCATCAAGGGTCGACATCATATAGAGTTTTTCAAAAAGATGGTAGTCATTCCCGTCCAGATTTTGTGAGAAAACGATAATGTAATTTGTAATCAAAAGTTTAGTCATATCCCAAGACTTCAGAGCTATTCATTCGCTGTGAAGTTGATAAACGATAGACCTGAGTTTCGATTTCTCCATTTGCTTTAAGCTTAATAAAGCGGTAACCCGGATGTTCTTCATCAAGTGCAAACTTATCACTTTTAGGTTTGAACTGTATGCAGGTTGATGGCGTTGATAAAAATTGAATACCTTGCCATGTGTTAATAGAATCTTGGTGGACATGACCACAGATGATGGCTTTGATATTTGAAAAAGGTCGAATCGTTTCGAGCAAATCAGATGAGTTCTTTAGTTTATGTTGATCAATCCAAGCAGATTCCATCGCAAAAGGATGGTGATGACAGGCAATCATAATATGACGATCATGATGTTTTTTTAATAATTCTGTTAATTGTTCAAGGCCAGCCTCTGCAATTTTGCCATCAATTCTTGTTGGCTGTGCGCTATTAAGTAAAATAATGCACCAATTGCCAATTTCTACGACAGTAGGTTGATGCGGATCTGCTCCATGAAAAGGGAAGTGAGATACATCATCATGATTGCCGGGCGTCTGAAAAAAGGGAATACCTATACTCTGCATATGCTTAAGATAGCGATCATAAGTCACAGTTGTTGGGTTTTGTGCTAAATCTCCAGTATGCACAATCATATCGATCTGCGGATGTTGTTGGCGCATCAAGTCAATTACTGCATGAAAGCTTTGTTCAGGGTGCATCCCGACAAACTCTAAATGCGGATACTCCAATAGATGAGTATCAGTAATTTGTATGATCACAAAATCTTTTTGTGATAATTTTGAGACTTGGAAAGTCACCGTCTTACCCCTTTCAGATTTATTGTCGTTGTATATGTTGACTAAGCCATTGTAATGCCATGATGACAGGGGCATTCTTCAAGCGATTATTTTTGAATAACATCGTGATTTCAGCGTAATTAAATAGATGGAGTTGAATATCTTCTCCTTCATCTGAAACGCCAAAGATGCCCCCATTGCTTGGCAAATCAACTTCTGCAGCATATAAATGAAAAAACTCAGCGCATGCACCGGCAGAAGGATAAAAACTGAATAAATGCTGCAATTCATTAATTTCGCAGCCTGATTCTTCTAGACTTTCACGACGAATACAGGTTTCTGGCGATTCATTTCCATCCAGTACACCAGCAATGATCTCAAGTTGCCATGCTGACTCGGAGTCATTTAATGCACCAACACGAAATTGTTCAATAAGTGCGAAACGTTGTTGCTGATTGTTATAAAGTAAAACGCCAGCAGCTTCTGGACGATGTATAAGTTCACGCTGAATAATTGGTGAATATTCAGATCGATGAAATAGTCGGTGCGTAAGATTCACTTTCTCAACTTGAATGAATCCTCGGAATAAAAACTCTCGAGATTCTATCGTAACGTCGGATGCTGAATAGCTGGCGTGGTCAAGAATATTCATCTTCAATCAGGATGAGATTGTACATATCTCATCCTAACCGAGAATGATTCGTGGGCAAATCTTTTTTTAGTCGATTTACAGTTTGTGGTACAATTTTTGACCATGTTCCTGATAAGCGGTTTTCATTGCATTGAGACCTGCTTCAACATCTGTTTCAGCATCATTTGATTGCTTGGCATTGTGCTGATTTTGGGCATAATCTCGCACATTCTGCGTGATTTTCATCGAGCAAAATTTTGGTCCGCACATAGAACAGAAATGTGCAGATTTGTGTGCTTCTTTGGGTAAAGTCTCATCGTGCATGCTACGTGCTGTATCAGGGTCTAAGCTGAGGTTGAACTGGTCATCCCATCGGAATTCGAAACGTGCTTTCGACAATGCATTATCACGAACTTGAGCACCCGGATGACCTTTGGCTAAGTCTGCTGCATGTGCTGCAATTTTATAAGTGATAATACCATCTTTAACATCTTTCTTATTTGGTAAACCTAAGTGCTCTTTCGGTGTGACATAACAGAGCATTGCTGTGCCATACCATCCAATCATTGCAGCACCAATTGCAGAAGTAATATGATCATAACCCGGTGCGATATCGGTGGTGAGTGGGCCAAGTGTGTAGAAAGGTGCTTCTTTACATACTTCAAGTTGTAGATCCATATTTTCTTTAATCATATGCATAGGCACATGACCGGGCCCTTCAATCATCACCTGAACATCATGTTCCCAAGCGCGATGTGTGAGTTCACCTAAGGTTTTAAGCTCGCTAAATTGAGCCTCATCATTGGCATCTTGAATACAGCCTGGACGTAAACCATCACCTAAGCTAAATGAAACGTCATAGGCTTTCATGATTTCACAGATTTCATCGAAATGCGTATATAAGAAGTTTTCTTGATGATGAGCGAGACACCACTGCGCCATAATTGAACCGCCACGAGACACAATACCTGTGAGACGATTTGCTGTCATAGGCACATAGCGTAATAACACACCTGCGTGAATAGTGAAATAATCTACACCTTGTTCAGCTTGTTCAATCAAAGTGTCTTTAAAGATTTCCCAAGTGAGATCTTCCGCGACACCATCTACTTTTTCCAAAGCTTGATAAATTGGAACAGTACCAATTGGAACAGGAGAGTTACGGATAATCCATTCTCTGGTTTCATGAATATTCTTACCCGTCGATAAGTCCATGATAGTGTCGGCGCCCCAACGCGTTGCCCATGTCATTTTAGCAACTTCTTCATCAATCGATGAACCTAGAGCGGAGTTCCCAATATTGGCATTAATTTTTACTAAAAAGTTGCGACCAATGATCATTGGTTCAATTTCAGGATGATTAATGTTGGCAGGAATAATCGCACGACCTGCGGCAACTTCTTGACGCACGAATTCAGGTGTAATTTCTCTTAAATTCTGAGCACCAAAGTTTTGTCCTGCATGCTGACGCATGTCTACGCCTTCACCTTGGCGTTGATTTTCACGAATTGCAATATATTCCATTTCAGGCGTAATAATGCCCTGTTTCGCATAATGCATTTGCGTAACATTTTTACCTGCCTTAGCTCGACGAGGGTTTTGAATATGAGCAAAACGAATGTCAGCAGTACGAATATCTTTTAAGCGAGCCTGACCAAAATCAGAACTTAAACTTGAGAGTACATCGGTATCATCACGTTCTTCAATCCAAGTTTGGCGGACAGAAGGTAAACCTTGATTTAAATCAATTTGTACATCAGGATCGGTATAAACACCTGATGTGTCATAAACCATAACAGGAGGATTATATTCACCCCCTAAACCTGTCGGTGTTTCTGTTAAGCTAATTTCGCGAAATGGAACTTGGATATCGGGGCGAGAACCTGTTACATAGACTTTTTTTGATGCGGGTAAAATACGGGTTAAATCTTTAGCATCTTGCTCATGTTGAGCAGAAATATCAGCAGAGGGAAGATTCGTTAACTGGTTCATGGCATGATCCTTATGTATTACATTAACGAATCAAGCTCGAGCAAAAACGATAGCGAATTTATCTCTTTGATAAATAAAGGCGAGGCTTTTGTTGGGCTTGATTCCTACGCAGGTGTTAACCTGATCAGGTTCAACGGTACTCATCTTTAAATCTTGCGATTAAGATAATCTCAGCAGTTAATTAACTGCGCTCCGTCAAGCTAGGTATTTAGACTAACAGATTTTTAGATTTTTGTTTTATCAATTCGCACCAATCGACTTTTGACTCAGCTGTGTTATTGTCATAAAAGTTTCATCATTGCTGTGTTTTAATCACCAATCATTTTTCCATGTGTCTAGTGGAGGCATACTGTGAGTCCAAGTAATCCTGTGTTAAGTCACCATATTTCTTCACAATTTAATGAAGACTTACAAGATGTACATACCAAATTTATGACGATGGGTGGCTTAGTAGAGCAGCAGGTTGCAAATGCAATTCATGCTTTATTAGACACAGATGAAAATTTGGCGATTGATGTTCAATTTAAAGATAATGTTGTTAATCAATATGAGCGTGATATTGATGAAGGTTTAACCTTGATTCTCGCTCGCCGTCATCCTGCTGCAATTGATTTGCGTATGGTAATTGCGATGAGTAAAGCAAATACAGATTTAGAGCGGATTGGTGACGAAGCTTCAAAAATTGCTCGTATTGCGCAAAATTTATGTGAAGAAGGTGAGTCTCCACGCGGTTATATGGAAACACGCCATATTGGTAACCAAGTGCGCGTTATGATTCATGATGCTTTGGATGCTTTCGCGCGTTTAGATGTTGATCAGGCTTTAAAAGTGGTGATGGCAGACGTGGATATTGATCGTGAATATCAGTCTGCAACACGAACTTTGATGACCTACATGATTGAAGACCCTCGTCATATTGCTCGTGTGATTAATGTGATGTGGGTATTACGTTCGCTTGAGCGAATTGGCGATCATGCACGTAATATTTCAGAGCAAGTTATTTATATGGCAAAAGGTATGGATGTACGTCATACCAGTATTGAAGAAATTGAACAAAAAGTGAATCAAAAATAATCAGAAAATAAAGATTCAAAGCTGCTACATAATCAGCAGCTTTTTTTATCACCATACGTTGCATAAAGTCATCGGAAATGAAGTAATCATTAGGTAAATTTCAAGAGTGGTCATCCAATCATTTCTCAAAATCCTAAGGTATTTTTTATTGTGGGGTTAGCGTAATTTGAATAACGTTGCTGGGGCAATTTATTGTCCTAATATAATCGCGAATATAAATTTATATCATACAAATAAAAAAATCCCAGACTTCGGGGGAAAGTCTGGGAGAGAAATATCATGTGTTGCTTGAGATATCGAACTATCTCTTTGTGTTTCTGTTATTCAATATAAGCGGAGAGTGTCGATCTGTCATGTAGACAACTGTGTATACTCTGTAACCCTTTATTACTTATGTAAATGTCACGTAAAAAGAGAGCTATATTCAGCTCTCTTTTATTCATTGGTGTTAGCTGAAATGATTTACTTTTGTTCCGTCCAACCTTCTGCTTTTTCAACACTTTCGTCATTGTTGAAGAACTTCTCCCGTTGCTCTTCAAGAAACTTCTTCGCATCGGGTTCGAATACATTGAGTCGTTTTTCATTAATGAGCGTGGTTTGGTGTTTTAACCATTCTTGCCAAGCCTGTTTTGAAACTGTCTCAAAGAATTCTTGACCTTTTGCACCTGGGAAGGGGGCAAAGTCTAAACCGTCAAGCTCTTGTTTATATTTGCGGCAAAATACTTGTCTAGTCATGATTTATCCTTAAGCGTACAACTGTTCTAGGCGAGTGTGTGCACGAGTAATAGCTGCTTCAACTTGTTTTGGTGATGTCCCGCCGATATGATCACGTGCATTCACAGAAGCTTCTAAAGTTAAGGCTTTATCAAATACATCTGCTTCGATCAAATCAGAGAATTGTTGAAGCTGTTCCAGTGTCAATTCAGATAAATCTTTTTCTTCAGCGACACCAAGCGCAACTGCTTTACCTACAATTTCGTGTGCATCACGGAAAGCAACACCTTTCTTCACAAGGTAATCAGCAAGGTCAGTTGCTGTAGAGAAACCACGAAGCGCTGCTTCACGCATAATTTCAATGTTTGGAACGAGTGCAGGCACCATGTCTGCAAAAGCCATTAAGCAACCACGTACGGTATCAATCGCATCAAACAAAGGTTCTTTATCTTCTTGGTTGTCTTTGTTATATGCCAATGGTTGACCTTTCATTAAAGTCAATAAGCTGATTAAATCACCAAACACGCGACCTGATTTACCACGCACAAGTTCAGGTACATCTGGATTTTTCTTCTGCGGCATAATTGAAGAGCCTGTGCAGAAACGATCTGGGATGTTCACGAATTTAAATTGTGCTGAAGTCCATAAAATCAGTTCTTCAGACATACGTGATAAATGCATCATGATCAATGATGCGGCAGCGTTAAATTCAATCGCAAAGTCACGATCGGAAACAGCATCAAGTGAGTTTTCTGAAACTGCTTCAAAACCCAATAATTCTGCTGTATATGCGCGATCAATTGGGTAGGTTGTTCCTGCTAATGCTGCTGAACCGAGTGGCATGCGATTAACACGCTTGCGACAATCTTGAAGGCGTTCAGTATCACGAACCAACATCTCAAACCAAGCTAATAGGTGATGACCAAATGTTACTGGCTGAGCTGTTTGTAAATGAGTAAAACCAGGCATGATAGTATTGGTATTTTTGCTTGCCAGACTGAGTAGGCCTTTTTGTAAGCGTAGTAATAGACCTAAAATGTCATCAATTTCATCGCGCAAATATAAACGGATGTCAGTTGCAACTTGGTCATTACGGCTACGGCCTGTATGTAATTTTTTACCTGTAATGCCGATACGTTGAGTCAAGCGAGACTCAATGTTCATGTGCACATCTTCTAAATCAATACGCCATTCGAAATTACCCGCTTCGATTTCAGTTTTGATTGTATTCAAACCTTGGATAATATCATCACGTTCAGCTTCAGTCAGTACACCAACTTTAGCAAGCATGGTTGCATGTGCAATTGAACCTGCAATATCTTGTTTATAAAAACGTTGGTCAAATTGAACAGATGCGGTAAATTCTGCAACAAATGCATCTGTTGCTTCAGAGAAGCGACCGCCCCACATTCCAGAGGTTTGATTAGGGCTTGCTGAAGAAGAGGATTGAGAAGATGTGGTCATGGCGGCTCAGTAAAATAAAAAAGAGTATAGCAAATCCAAACGTAGTTGCTGAAATTCGACGCAAGAAGTTATCGAAAACACGTCAAATGAGTCCAGCAGGGTCCTATTTTTTTACGAAAATAAGGCAATCGCAACACTTATTGGAATTAATTGTAGCAAGTAATGTTTTGGCAATGGTACTTGCACTTGCAGAAGCTCGTTCTTGGCAAGCAGTGGAAAGTATCCGAGTTTTTCAATACATGCTTTTTATTAACTGGATAATTTTATCGTTTTCTGCTTTTGTTGACTATTTTCAAGAGTTTTTTGCCAAATTTAGTCAGAAAATGGCGTTAATTTTAGGTTTTATTTTTCTTCAACTTATTGTTTTACTTACCACTTGTGTCATTAATATAATTCAATATTGGGGTTCATCAACAAATAATTTTTCTGAAGATCTCTTATTTCAAGGTGTAAGTCTGCATTTGGGGTATGGCATCTTGCTTGGAGCTTTCTGTTTGCGTTATCTCTATATGCGAGAGCAATGGATGAATCAGCAATATAGTGAGCTGAATGCGCGGATTCAAGCCATGCAAGCACGTATTCATCCTCATTTCTTATTTAATAGTTTAAATAGTGTCGTGAGTTTGATCTCAATTGATCCTGACAAAGCAGAAAACATGTTGATTAACTTGTCACGATTATTTCGTGCCAGTTTTCAAGAGTTGAAATTGGTGAGTTTGGCTGAAGAAATTGACTTGTGCCAGCAGTACTTAAGTATTGAAAAATTACGTTTAGGAGAGCGTTTAAAGGTAGAATGGAATATACAGGCGACGTCTTTAGAATTAAAACGAGTCACGATTCCATTATTAACATTGCAACCTTTGCTAGAGAATAGTATTTTTCATGGGGTAGAAAAAGTTTTACAGCCCTCAACCATTAGTGTATTGGTTGAAATATTGCAAAATCAAGTCAGTATAGTCATTACTAACCCTTATTCTCACGATACAATAAAATCGAGACAAGGGAATGGTATTGCAATAGAAAATGTGAAGCAACGTCTAAAAGCCTATTACGGACAGACAGTGAAGTTTCAGATTTATGGGGGAGTATCGTTATATACCACGGTGGTAAGTTATCACTATCGAGTAAAATAATAAGTTAAGTTAACCATAAAAATGACGGATGAAGTTAACGGTGACAAGGAGGAGAGGATGAAAGTTCTGATTGCTGATGATGAACCTCTCGCAGTAGAGCGTTTGTCACGTTTAGTGACCCAAATGGGTCATGAAGTGATTGCGACGGCGCATCATGGGCAGGATGTGTTAAACCATATTGAAAATGATTCGCCCGATGTTGTTCTATTAGATATTCAAATGCCTGGAATGAACGGATTGGAGTGTGCTGAGCAGATCAGTCATCTTAGCCCTCGTCCAGCTATTATTTTTTGTACGGCATATGATCAACACGCATTGGAAGCGTTTAAGTTTCAAGCACAAGGATATTTGCTAAAGCCTATTGCACAACAAGATTTACAACAGGTGTTCAATAGTCTGACGCAACTTACACAAGCACAAATGACTGGTTTACAACAACAAGACGATATGTACGATACTAAAACTCAACGCCATCAAATTGCTGCGAAAACTTATCGCGGGGTCGAACTTATTCCAATAGAGAATATTTACTATTTTCTAGCAGATCAGAAATATGTCACTGTTCGTCATCGGAATGGCAGTGTATTAATTGATGAAACTTTAAAAGATCTAGAATCTGAGTTTTCAGATCGTTTCATTCGAATTCATCGTAACGCTTTAGTTTCTCTTGATTATTTAGAGGGGTTGGAACTGATTGCGGCGGGTCAGTATCAGGTTAGATTGCGTGAGTTGGATGAACGCTTATCTGTGAGTCGCCGTCATTTACCAAGCTTAAGAGAATGTATGCATCAATTATAAAATATTGAGCTTAAGTCAGATGAAAAATCAGTTTTTGCTTGCAATTTTAGGTGAGCAAGTTAAGTTTGAAACAATTGTTTTGATCCATGCTTAACTTGAATTTATGAAAACCTTAAAAATTGCGACTCGACAAAGCCCTCTTGCACTTTGGCAGGCGGAGCATATTCGCTCCCGTTTAAACGCGCTTTATCCAGATTTAACGGTTGAGTTGGTTAAGTTTGTGACGCAGGGTGATAAAATTCTAGATACGCCTTTGGCAAAAATTGGTGGTAAAGGATTATTCGTTAAAGAACTGGAAGCTGCTTTGTTAGATGGTCGCGCTGATTTGGCGGTCCATTCAATGAAAGACGTGCCAATGCACTTACCAGAAGGTTTGACGCTCGCTGTGACTTGTGAGCGAGAAGACCCACTTGATGCCTTTGTTTCGAATCATTATCAAAGTTTTGATGAGTTACCTCAAGGTGCCAAAGTAGGCACATCTAGTTTGCGTCGCAAATGCCAGATTTTACAAATACGCCCTGATTTAGAGATTATTGACTTGCGTGGGAATGTGGGGACACGTTTATCAAAACTTGATGATGGTCTATATGATGCCATTATTTTAGCCAGTGCAGGTCTAAAGCGTTTAGGTTTGGCGGATCGAATTCGTCATTGTTTAGCGCCTGTTTTAAGTTTACCCGCTGTTGGTCAGGGTGCATTGGGCTTAGAGTGCCGTGCAGATGATGTGGAATTATTAAAAATTATCCAACCATTACAGCATGAAGAAACCTCAATTTGTGTGCGTGCAGAACGTGCGTTTAATGCCTATCTAGAAGGTGGCTGTCAAGTTCCAATCGCAGGATATGCAACTTTAGCCAATGATCAGCTATACATAGAAGGTCGTGTGGGAAGTGTTGATGGGAAAATCTTACTAAAGCAACAATTGGTTGGAACTTCAGAAGATGCTGAACAATTAGGTGAACAACTTGCACAATGCTTATTGGAGCAAGGTGCAGGTGAATTGTTAAAAGCGCTTTATTAATGCTTTTTATTAATACGCGCCCTGAAGACCGTGCTGTGAACTTAACGCAAGCGTTGTTGGAAGTGGGTCATCAGGTTATCAATCTGCCATTGTTGGAACTTGTAGCTGAACCTTTTTCGGGGCATTTTCGTGAACTGTATCAGCAACTTGAGCAGGTGCAAGTTATTGTTGTTGTCAGCCCGACCGCCGCTGATGTCGGTATGCAATATTTACAACAACAAAAGATATCCTTAGATCAACTTAAGCATGTGCAATGGATCGCAGTGGGTCAAGCAACTGCCCAAGCACTCGCAAAATTTAATATAGACAGCCACATCCCTGAGGTTGAAAATTCGGAAGGTATGCTAGATCTCCCAATATTAAATCAACAAGTACATTTGGATAAAGTTGCTTTTTGGCGTGGTCTTGGGGGGCGGCAGTTTATGATGCAGCAGTTGCAACAGCAAGGTGTCGAGATTCTTAATTTTGTTCTTTATCGTCGTCAATGCCCAATTCAAAGTGTTACGCTTTTTCCAAAAATTTTAAAAAAAATAATGCCAAGTCAACCTGTTATGGTGTTGATTAGTAGTGAGGCGAGTTGGAATAATTGGCAGCAGCTTAGTATTCAAAATAATATAGATGTGAAATGGATATATTTGGCGCTAGGTGAACGTTTAACGCAGCTACTCAAAAATGCACGTTTGCAAACACATCAAGAGATTAACATTATTCAGCTTGATAATTTATCTATATCAGAGATTATTCAACGTATCGGTGCTTGGCAAGGACGTATATGAGAAAGATTGTTTACCTGATTTTATTACTAAGTTTATTATGGTTAGCCAAACTTAGTTATGACGTAGCACAATATTCTCAGATCGTTCCTCAACTCCAGCAACAGCTTACACAGCAGCAGCAACGTTATTCTTTGCTGAATGATCAATTTGTCGCTGTGCAGCGACAATTACAAGATGCTCATTTATCTGACCCTTCAGAAGCTTCGAGCTTACCCAGTATGGTCACGGGTGTTGCTCCTGTTATATTAATCAAACAGCAATTACTGTTAGTTCAATTCGCAATAGATCAACAACAGTTCATTTATGCGATTGATCAATTAAATCAAGTACAGCAGCATATTGTTCAATATACGGTTTCTCCTGCTTTACAGCATAGTTTGATGAAAGCGATCGAACAGGATAAACAAGCTATTCAACATTATGTGCTTATGCAAACCCAACAGCAGCAGCAGATTGATACTTTATTGCAGCAATTGGATCAAAAGCTTTTACAAGAAGTGCATAACCCAACTATTAAAATGCAAAAAGCTGAAGCTCCTTCATGGTGGTCTTGGTTTAAATTTGAAAAGGTGCAGCGTACACAGCCTGATTTAATCAATCGTCATCTCATTTTAAAAGAAGCTCAGTTACGTTTATTACTTGCTTCACAAGCCTTACATCAAGGGCAGGCATCTGAGTATCGTAAATCCGTTCAAGAGGTAATTCGATTATTATCAATATTACCTGATCAAAACAGTCAAACGATCAAGCAAAAATTAGAAAAGCTGTTAAATCTTTCAGTTATTCCAACACCTAAATTAACGACCCTTGGTTTGCTGGGGTAATGTAATTATGAAACAACTGGTGCTCATTTATTTACTTGTAAGCCTATTATTTTTTGCTATGTTTGCCATGATGAGCTATGGCTACGGTAATGGCTATGTGTATATTTACTGGCGCGATTGGCAGTTCCAAAGCAGTTTATGGGGCTTAATCGCACTTTTTATTGTGATTAGTTTATTCGCACAGTTGTTATGGTTTGTGAGTCGCAGATATTTTGCGCGAGAACAGCGTAAGAAAGAAAATATTTTACAATTTAAAGATCTACATCCATATGAGCAGCTCGGTATAGTCTGGCTGCTTGATGCGGCAAAAGAACAGCAAGGATTTATTGAGCGTGTTTTTACTCAATCAGGATTGCTGAGTAATATTGTTGATGCACAATTTGATTATAAAAATGGTGACTATCAACTGGCTTTGCAGAAATTAGAGAAATCAGCACCGATGGCCTTTGAGCTGGCAGAACTACAGCGGATCGATATTTTCTTAGAACAACATGAAACAGAAAAAGCATTAACCCATTTAGAATTCCTTGCACAGCATCAGCTTTCACCTTGGTTGGCTGAGATTGAAACTGCTTACCAACAACGCATTACTGTTTTGTGGGGCAAACTTGCCTTACAACAGCCTTGGTTATTTTTACAATCAATTCAGCATGGTTTATTAAGTGCAGAACATCGTGATCTTTGGTTGCAACAATTGCTCATACAGTTTGATCAAGCATCTGTGGATGACTTAACTGCACTACAACAGCGATATATTGCTCTAGAGAATGAAATTCAAGCGAGACCATATAGTAGTAAGGTTTTGTGGTTAAAATTATTAGCACGTATGCCAGAAATGGGATTGCAGCATGAGGATCTTGCATTACATTTATTGCAAGAAAATTTCGATCCAGAGGTTTTTTATCTTTGGTTCCAACAGCAACTACTGAAGCAAATTCCCGATTATAGCTATGTTGAGCAACGTATTATTCAGCTAGAACAGCGTTACACGAGTGTTCCAATGTTGACCTTTGCAAAATGGCATATTTATGTTGCAACTCAACGTTCAGAAGAAGCTGAGCAGTTATTAACTTTATATCCTGATAATATATTAATGAGCTATTTGCGGATTAAATCAACGCTTGGGGATAATCTGGATTTAATCAGACAGTTGAATTTAATCTTTGAAAATGATGTTAATTTTCTAAACTTTAAGATATGAGTGGAATATGAAAGAACTGTCTGTCTATCCTGTTATACATCGACAAACAATTGCTTGGGGGGATATGGATGCTTTTGGGCATGTAAATAATGTGCAGTATTATCGCTATATTGAAAGTGCACGAATTGCTTATTTAATGGCATTAAATATATTTGATCAAGATATAGTGACGGTGGTAGCCTCTAGTCAATGTAAATATTTAAAGCCAGTATTTTATCCTGATGTGCTGCATATTGGTGCACGTATTGAGGAGCTCAGAAATAGTGCTTTTCGAATGCATTATAGTTTATGGAGTGAAACACAAAACCAAATCGTTGCAACAGGAGAGGCAGTGATGGTTTGTGTTGATAAATTAACGTCCAATAAGCTAGCTATTCCTGAATTGATTAAACAAAATATTATTGCTATTGAACAAAGTGTTGGAAATAATCTTGCATTAAAATAATTTTTATAAAGACTATTATGTCTATATTTATTTTAAGTGCGTTAATCTCATATAACTTATCTTTTTATTTTGTGAATTAATTCATAGATAGTCTGGATTTGTTATATGAAATCCAACCTATAGAAAACATCAAGAATTAAGATAAAATTAATATTCATCAGGTTCTAAAAATTATTTCATGATTTTAAAAAAATTTAATACAATAGATTTAAACAAATGCACTTAAGTTTTTTTGTTTTATTGTAAATATAAGATGATTTATGGTTATATTGTGATTAAGTTGACTAATTTAATATTGATTATTTAATTGTATATAAATTACTATGGAAATAGAATTTTTGAATTCGTTTTTATTTTGAGTGATATATTTCTTTTGAGTTGGAGTGGTTCTAATGAAACCAGATATTAGTGATTTATCTGTAGAAGACTTAAAACGTTTACAGGTAGAAGCAGAAGCTTTAATCGCAAGCAAAAAAGATCAAGCAATTGAAGATGCTTATAATCAAATTATTGCAATAGCTGAAGCAGTTGGTTTTAGTGTTGAAGAGTTATTAGAGTTAGGTGAGCAAAAGCGTAAGAAAACAACGCGCAAAGCAGTAGAGCCACGCTACCGTAATAAAAATAATACAGAAGAAACTTGGACTGGTCGTGGTAAACAGCCACGTTGGTTAGTTGCTGAATTAGAAAAGGGCGCAAAACTTGAAGATTTTCTAATCTAAGTAAGTTTTAGCCGTCATCGTTTTGTCATACGATGATTCTATGCTTCATTAAAGCCAAGCTTAAAAAGCTTGGTTTTTTTATATGAGAGAATTGGCGATGTTGAAAAAGTATGCATAATGTCATTCAGGGGCGAGTGTCTCTAAAAGGATGATATTTTGCATTTGGTAAGGGTGGAATGAAGAAAAATACCAAACAATGGAAGTGGTGGGTTTTCGCCATTTTTGCATTTTTAATTTTTATTATTTTACAAATTCCAGCAACATGGTTAATTGCGAAATTTTCTAAAGATAATCAAATCTTACATAATGTCAGCGGCAATATTTGGCAGGGACAAGCGGATTGGCAAAAAGGTCAGTTACGTGGTTCTGTACATTGGAAAACCCGTCCTTTAGATTTATTAATGTTGCGTCTTGGTGCAAATCTCGATATTCACAGCGGGAATACTCAATTTAATGGCATTTTTGGTTACGGTTTAGGTCAAAAGATTTTGATCAAAGATTTGCAAGGTGAAATTGCACCTGAGACTTTAAAGTATTTTGCCAATTGGCAGTGGCCTGAGAATTCAATTCAACTTAAAGATGTACAATTTAATTATCAAAAAGAAAAAGGCTTTACTGCAACTGAAGGTAAATTGCACTGGGGTGGTGGTGAGTTGAATTATACCTTTGGTCAACGCCAAGATCGTATGAATATGCCTTCATTAACTGCAGAAATGAAAGATGAAAATGGACAATTGCAAATAGATGTTCGGGATCAGCAAAGTCAGAAAATGGCGAATCTAAGTTTAGACCCGAATCTTATGCTCGATGTTCAATTGACACAGCGGATGTTATTAAATGTACCATCTTATCAAGGTAAAGCGGGACTCGACACTTACGTGATTAGTTCTCGCCAACCATTGTTGCAAGGTGGTTTTTAATGAAAACAATAGCACAAAAACTACAACAGTTTCGTTGGCAGCAATTCGATAAAACAAGTGCTTTTATCTTAGTTTTACTAATTTTATGGTTGTGCTGGAAGTTAGCTTCTTTATTTTGGTGGGTGGTGGCTCCACCTCAGCCGATGCAGTTTGATCGTGTTGCATTGGGTTCACAACAGGCACAAGTTCCTAATATTAGTTCTTTTGCACTATTTAACGAACCTGCTGCTACGGCAGCACAAGATAATGTCAATGTGGAGTTGCAGGGCGTATTGTTGGGTTATCCCAGCTATCTGTCATCAGCGGTTATTAAGTTAAATGATACTGCTGAACGTTATCGTGTTGGTGAAACCATCGGTTCAACTTCCTATCAACTGGCGGAAGTGTATTGGGATCATGTAATTCTGAAGCAGGGTAATGGTGCGACACGAGAAGTTAAATTTAAGGGTTTAGATAATGGTTTATACCAGCCAATTGCCCCTGTATTAAACCCTCAAGCTGCAGCACCTCAAACACCTGCGCCTGCTCAAAACTCATCGCAATCTGCGCTAGGACAAGCGATCCAACAAATGCAGGAAAATCGTGAGCAGTATTTAAAAAATATGGGAGTGAGTGGCGGTGGCTCAGATGGTTACGAAATCTCAGATCGAACACCAACGAATTTAAAAAATACCTTGGGTTTGCGGTCTGGTGATCGTATCCTATCGATCAACGGTCAGACAGTCGGGCAGGGTCTTAGCGAAGTGCAATTATTAGAGCAAGTACGTCGTGAAGGACATGCCAAAATAGAAATAAAACGTGGTGATCAAGTGATGACCATACAACAAAGTTTTTAGTGATAACACGTCATCACATTAGTTAGGAATAAGTGCAGGTTATGGCTTTCTTGAATCACCAACGTCCACTTTGGGCAATACTTGCTGCCGCGCCTTTGGTTGCGACCATCAGTACCAATGTGCAAGCACAAACATGGAAGATTAATCTACGTGATGCGGATTTAACGGCATTTATTAATGAAGTCGCTGATATTACGGGTAAGAACTTTGCGGTTGATCCTCGTGTGCGCGGGAACGTTACTGTTATTTCCAATAAACCTCTCAATAAAGATGAGGTATATGACCTATTTTTAGGCGTGTTGAATGTTAATGGTGTGGTTGCACTTCCATCAGGAAATACGGTCAAGTTAGTCCCCGATAGTAATGCTAAAAACTCAGGTATTCCTTACGATGCTCGAAGTCGTGCAGGTGGGGATCAAATTGTTACTCGTGTCATTTGGTTGCAAAACACTAACCCAAATGATTTGATTCCTGCGTTACGACCATTGATGCCGCAATTTGCACATTTGGCTGCTGTGGCTGGCACCAATGCTTTGATCGTTTCAGATCGTGCGACAAATATTTATCAACTTGAAAATATTATCCGTAATTTGGATGGTACAGGGCAAAATGATATTGAAGCGATCAGTTTGCAATCAAGTCAGGCTGAAGAAGTTATTGGTTTGCTCGAAACCATGAGTGCGACAGGTGCGTCGAAAGATTTTATTGGTTCGCGTGTGCGAATTATTGCAGATAACCGAACCAATCGTATTTTAATTAAGGGTGATCCTGATTCACGCAAACGTTTACGCCAGATGATTGAAATGCTCGATGTTCCATCGGCAGATCGCTTGGGTGGTTTGAAAGTATTCCGTTTGAAATATGCCAGTGCGAAGAACTTAGCTGAAATTCTACAAGGTTTAGTCACAGGACAGTCAGTTTCGTCCTCATCAAATACTAGTGCTAGTAAATCAAATTCAATTAGCAATCTAGTTTCAAATAATCAAAATTCGGGTTCATCGACAGGTTCATCGTCAATTTCTACATCATCAATTAACCTAAACAATAACAGCAATAACAGCAATAACAGCCAAAATAGTGGTGTTACAAGCTTTAATAGTGCTGGTGTGAGTATTATTGCAGACAGCACTCAAAATGCTTTGGTTGTTAAAGCTGATCCGCAATTGATGCGTGAAATTGAGGCAGCCATTCAGCAGTTAGATACTCGACGTCAGCAAGTCTTGATTGAGGCTGCCATCATTGAAATTGTAGGTAGTGATGCTGATCAACTTGGTGTGCAATGGGCATTAGGTGATCTAAATAGCGGTGTTGGCTTAATTAACTTTTCGAATGTTGGCTCTAGTATTTCTAAGCTCGCAGCAGGCTATCTAACAGGTGGGGCAGCAGGTGTTGGTTCTGCACTTGGTACGGGTTCATCCATTATTTTGGGTGACTACAAAGAAGGTGCGAATGGCTCGCGTAAATTGTATGGCGCTCTCATCCAAGCGCTAAAAGAAAATAAAAAATCGAATTTATTGTCTACACCATCCATCGTGACAATGGATAATGAAGAAGCTTATATCGTTGTGGGGCAGAATGTTCCATTTGTGACCGGCTCGGTTGCGACGACTGGAAACAGTACGGTGAATCCTTACACAACTGTTGAACGTAAAGATGTGGGTGTTACTTTAAAGGTGATCCCTCATATTGGTGAAGGCGGTTCTGTTCGACTTGAAGTAGAGCAAGAAGTTTCAAACGTTGAAAATAGTAAGGGTCAGGCTGCTGACTTGGTGACAAGTAAACGAGCGATTAAAACGTCAGTCCTCGCAGATCATGGGCAAACAGTCGTGTTGGGTGGTTTGGTTACCGATCAGACAGATGTTAGTCGTCAAAGTTTGCCTGTTCTTGGGGATATTCCTTATCTTGGTCGTTTGTTCCGTTCAGATAGTCGTGGCAATGAAAAACGTAATTTACTTGTGTTTATCCATCCAACCATAGTGGGTGATGCTGAGGATGTGCAACGTATATCTCAACAACGTTATAACCAGCTATACAGCCTCCAATTGTCTATGGATAAGAATGGTAATTTTGCAAAATTACCTGAAAATGTTGCGGATATTTATCGCCCACAACCTGCGCTAAGTAGCTCACCATACCAAAAAGTTCCAACAACAACGCAAAAAGAGGCTGTGGTTATCACAAAGCCTGTCGTTGTGGTGGAGCCTCAAGTACAAAGAAAAACGGTGCAGCTTCCAGCCAAAGCAACTGAACGCAGTAAAAATACAGTGACAACCACGACGATTCGTCCTGCGTCTTCACAGTAGATGCACAGAAGCGCTTATGTCACAATGTTATGATTGAAAGAAATTATGATAAGGATAAACATCTATGACTTGGAAATTACAAGCCATTACAGGTGAATTTACAGGGCAAGAGATTAGTATTGAGCGTGATATGTTGGTGGGGCGACATCAGGATGCAGATATTTTATTGCAATCTGCGGATATTTCACGCCGTCACGCAGCGCTGCTACTCAAAGGAGAGCAGCTATGGGTGCAAGATTTAAATTCTTCAAATGGTACGTTTATTAATGATACCCGTGTTGAACAAGAAACTGCTTTAAACGATGGCGATATTTTACAATTCGCGAGTTTTGTATTTTCAGTTTTGGCAATTGTGCCAACACTTACAGAGCTACCAGAAATTGAAGTTGAGCCAGTAACGGCAACGAAGCACGATGCGGGTATGCCAACGCTTGCAGAGCGAGCTGCGGAAACTTCGATTAATCGAGATGGTATGCCACAACAAGTGGGAATTCCAAAACCGGCACCAATTCCTGAAGGTATTGATGTTCAGGCTGCTGCTGAACAGCAACCGATCGCGATTGAAGAACCTATTTCTCGTGTCCAACAAGAAATTGAACAGCAAAAAAATGCATCGATTGGTTTAATTTCAATTGTTGTGCTCATCATTTTAGCTGTGATTGCTTGGTTATTCTTTAAATAATTATATTAAGCTTTTACAATCAAGGCATGCTCATATGGGCGTGCCTTTTTATTTCTTGAGTCGAAATCTATGTCTGTTGCTCAGTTACAACAACGAAATTTAATTTTATTTGATCTGGATGGGACACTTGTGGACTCGGCAGCTGATTTATATCGAGCAATGAATCTAAGTTTGGAAAAGCTGGCATTACCATTCGTAACAGAGATGCAGATTCGAGCTTGGGTAGGCAAGGGTGCGGCTAAACTATGTGAGACTGTCTTGGAGCATTTGTTTGGGCAGATTGATGCCCAGCAGCAGAAGCAATTGCTTGATACTTTTGTTGAGATTTATGAACAAGAATTATGTGTGAACACCAAAGTATATGAAGGTGTTTTACCATTTTTGGATTACTGCCAAGAGCATAATATTACGATGGCTTGCGTAACTAACAAACCAGAGCATTTAGCGCAAGGTATCCTCGATATTTTGCAGTTAAGCCCATATTTTAAGATGGTGGTTGGTGGTGATAGTTTAGCTGAACGTAAACCTCATCCATTGCCTTTACTACACTGTATGCAGCAGCAAAATATTACAGCGTCACAAGCTTTGATGATCGGTGATTCGAGTAATGATGTGGAAGCCGCCAGACGTGCAGGTATGGATTGTATTGTGGTCAGCTATGGCTATAATCATGGGGAAAGTATCTATGACTGTCAGCCACAGCAAGTGGTCGATAGTTTGGCGGAATTGATAGAAGATGATTTAGTCAGGAGACAAGCATGAAGTTTGTTATGGTTTTTCGATGGCGGGCTTGAAAAGGCACTACAGAAAAAACGCGAAGAAATTAAAACCATAGAGAAGATTCATGACGACCTTAGTACAATTTGAGCAATTAAAATCAGCAGGCTATAACACTATTCCTGTGTATCGCCAACGTTTAGCCGATACAGAAACCCCACTTTCTGTTTTTGCACGTTTTAAAGAACAAAAACAAGCTTATCTCTTTGAGTCCGTTGAAGGGGGGGAAAATTGGGCACGCTATTCAATGATTGGTTTAGGGGAATCGATTGTTTTTTCCTGTAATGCGGGTGTATTGACCATTCAGCAAGCTGATGGCTCGCTTCGCCAGCAAGACTGTGCTGATCCATTTCAGTATATCCGCGATTTTCAAAGTCAATTTAAAGTGCCACCCCAAGCTGAATTACCTGAGTTGCCAAGTTTTACTGGTGGCTTGGTTGGGTATTTGGGCTATGACGCGGTACGTTATATCGAACCAAAACTTAAAAACGTTCCCACAGCTGATCCTGTGACGTTGCCAGATCTTTGGTTAATGTTGTCTCAAACCGTGATTGTGTTTGATAATTTAAAGGACACTTTGTTTTTAATTCATCACGCAGATTCGAGTCAGCCTGATGCCTATAATAAGGCTCAGCAGAAGCTGGATCAACTTGAGCAGTTGCTCGCTACGCCTGTCAGCTTACAAGCGAAACCTCATACTGCGCCACATTTCGAATCCATTACGGGTAAAGAAAAGTTTTTAGAAACCGTTGAGAAAGTAAAAGAGTATATCCGTGCAGGCGATGTGATGCAGGTTGTGCCTGGTCAACGTATGGTGTCTGACTTTGATGGTGAGGCTTTACAAGTTTATCGTGCATTACGCCATCTCAATCCATCGCCGTATTTATTTCTGGTGCAAGGACAAACACTCATAGATCAAAAGCCATTTCATATCGTGGGTTCTTCGCCAGAAATTCTTTCACGCTTAGAAAATGGTATCGCAACAGTACGTCCTTTGGCTGGAACACGACCACGTGGTAAAACTAAGGAAGAAGATCTTGCCTTGGAACAAGATTTACTCGCAGATGAAAAAGAGATTGCTGAACATCTCATGCTAATCGATTTAGGTCGCAATGATGTTGGTCGCGTTTCTAAAATTGGTAAAGTTCAAGTGACTGATCGTATGGTGATTGAGCGTTATTCTCATGTCATGCATATCGTGTCTAATGTGCAGGGTGAGGTACGTGATGACGTGGATGCTTTAGATGTGTTTAAAGCAACCTTTCCTGCTGGAACACTTTCAGGTGCACCAAAAATCCGCGCTATGGAAATTATTGATGAAGTAGAACCAGTTAAACGTGGTGTATTTGGTGGTGCTGTAGGTTATTTAGGCTGGCATGGTGAAATGGACATGTCGATTGCGATTCGTACCTGTGTGATTCGTGATAAAAAGGTCTATGTACAGGCTGGGGCAGGCTTAGTTGCAGACTCAGATCCTGAATCAGAGTGGAATGAAACCCAAATAAAAGCTCGCGCAGTGATCAAAGCGGTTGAATTATCATCAAACGGATTGATTTTATGAGTTTTTAACGGTTTTTTTGAAAAAACCACTTGCATCGATTCAGAGTTTTGCTAAACTGCACACCGTTCCGATACGAAACGTACGAAACACTAAGAAAGAGCCGGCATAGCTCAGTTGGTAGAGCAACTGACTTGTAATCAGTAGGTCCACAGT
>Ga0209958_1000368_pt1 | contig 96541 bp, 73 predicted proteins | sample ThiBio_inoc_plan_FD_183942 | JGI IMG/M metagenome (GOLD analysis project Ga0209958, IMG submission 183942) | Wastewater bioreactor microbial communities from Cape Town, South Africa - Thiocy_inoc_plan (SPAdes) | ecosystem: Engineered > Bioremediation > Thiocyanate > Unclassified | place: South...
TCCCATCCCGAACAGGACAGTGAAACGACTTCGCGCCGATGATAGTGCGGATTCCCGTGTGAAAGTAGGTCATCGTCAGGCTAATATTGTGAAACCCCCCGCAGCTACCAAGCTACGGGGGGTTTTCGTTTTTGCGCTCTGGTTATTGCGGGATAACGATATCCATCAAGCCCAGCGAGCGCGCCATCAGCACTGCCTGAGAGCGTTGCTGCACGCCCAGCTTCTCGAAGATGTGCTTGAGGTGGGTTTTGACAGTCTCGGCGGAAATGGCAAGGGCGCGTGCGATCTCCTTGTTGGAGCAACCCTGCGCGACCAGTCCGATTACCCGGGCTTCGCGTTCGGTGAGTGCGCTTTGTACCGCGGCCGTGGCGGGCGCGGCGGCCATCAGGTGACGTACGAGGTCCACGCATTCACCGCTGCACTCCCTGGAAACCAGAAAACGCGCCAGCAGGCCACGCAGTTCATCGCCTTCGTCGAGCACACTGCGCAACGCGCCGCTGCGCTGTGCATCCTGCAAGGTGGCGCGCAGTTGGGCGAAGCACGCCTCCTGCTCGCCCGCGGCCATGTGGGCGATGGCCAGGCAGGCGCCGATTTGTAGCGCGCGCAGGTCCTGCGCCGCGTCCTGCGCGGCCTGCAGCAGGCGGGCGAACGCCTGGCGCGCTTCGCCGATGCGCTGGTCGGCCAGCGCCATGCGCGCCAGGGCGATGTCGCGCAGCACCAGCAGGTCCGAGCGCGCGCACGGCGGCTCGGCGTGCGCATGGGCCGCCAGGCGCTGCAGGCGGATGGCGGTGGCGCGCGCCTCGTCGAGCCGCCCCTCGAAGACCAGCAGGCGGATGCGTTCGAGCAGCATGGCGCCCACCAGCCGGTCCCAGCCGCGGTTGTAGCCCAGGGCCTCGGCGCGCTCCAGCAGCTCGAAGGCCTGGGCGTGGCGCCTCTGCCGGTACGCCGTGTTCGCCAGCACCTGGTAGGCCTGGACCATGGCCTCGTGCATGGCGGTGTTGTCGATCAGCGGCATGAGCGGCGCGAGCAGGTCCCCGGCCTCTTCGTGCCGGCCCTGCTGGTAGTGCAACTGGGCCATCAGCGGCGCGGCCAGCGCCATGGACACCGATTGCGCACCGCCGTGGCTGTGCGCGCAGCGCAGCGCCTCGCGGGCGTGACGCTCGGCCAGGCCCAGGCGTGCCCTCTGCAGCTCGATGCAGCCCAGCAGCGTGTGCCGGTACACCGTGGAGAAGGCGATCTGCTGCTCGTCCCCGGGCGGGGTGGCGACCCAGGGCTGCTCGTACACCCGCACCAGGTCGCCGGATTTCCAATGCACGTAGCGCATGACGTTGGACATGGCGTTGCGCGTGAAGGCGTCGCCCGCGTGGCCGCGTTCGTGCCACTGCCGCGCGATGGCGTGGGCCTGGAGGGTGTCGTCCTGCAGCGCGGTGTTGACGGCGCGGATCGCCAGGCATTCGCCCAGCGTGTCGTGCAGCGCCTGGCCCGCGAGCGCCTGGTGCGCGGCGCGCTCGATCTCGTCCAGCAGGGGGCCGGCCTCGGCGAAGCGCATGGCCAGCGCCAGCCCCCAGGCTACGGCGAGCTGCACCTGGGGCTGCGTGCGCAGCAGCTCGGGCGGCAGTTGCCTGCGCCAGCCCAGCAGCGTGAGCAGGTCGCCCGACTTCACCAGCGCCATGCAGCAGTGCGCCAGCCACGCGATGGCCTGCTGGCTGTCGCCCGCCTGCAGGGCGTGGCGCACGGCGTCGGTCCACGCGCCCTGCGCGGCGAACCAGTGCGCCGCGCGCCGGTGCATCAGGCGCGGGTCCACGCCCAGGCGCTGGGCCACGCGGCCGAGCAGGTGCTCGCGCAGCAAGGGGTGGTAGCGCAGCCAGCGGCCCTCGCCGTCCATGGGCTCGGTCAGCAGGTGGTACTGCAGCAGCACGTCGATCTGCGCGGCGCTGTCCGCGCTCTCGCACACGGCGTCGCACAGGCTGGGGTGGATGCGTTCGAGCACCGCCGTCCGGGCCATGAAGCGCACGGTGGGCGGCGGCAGGCTCTCCAGCAGGTCCTCGAAGAGGGTGGCGAACACCGATGAGCCGCCCCCGGCGCCGCCGGTGCCGAAGGCGCCGCCCAGGCTGTGGCCGAGCGCGGCCAGGCGCAGGGCGGCGGCCCAGCCCTCGGTGCCGGCGTGCAAGAGCGCGGCCTGCTCCGGCGTGGGCGCCTGGGCGCAGGCCGTGGCCAGGAAGCGGGCGGTCTCCTCCGCGTCGAAGCGCAGCGCGGCGGCGTCCACGTCGAGCCACTGCCCGTGCGCGCGCAGCCGCGCCAGCGCCAGCGGCGGCACCACGCGCGAGGTGATGACGACGTGGAACTGGGGCGGCGCATGGGCGATGAGGAACGCCAGCGCCTCGTGGATGCCGCTCTCGTGCAGCCACTGGTAGTCGTCCAGCACCAGGACGGCCTCGCCGTCGAAAGATTCCAGGTCGTTGAGCAGCAGCGCCACCACGGCGCGCGCCGGCGCCAGCGCCCGGCCCTGCAGCAGGGCCAGGGCCGCGCCGCCCACGCCCTGGCCCAGGCGCTGCAGGGCCTGCGCCAGGCTGTGCAGGAAGCGCGCGGGCTCGTCGTCGTCCTGCGACAGGCTCAGCCAGGTGCAGTGCTGCCCCTCGGCCTGCCAGTGCGCCACCCAGGTGGCGGCCAGGGTGCTCTTGCCGAAGCCGCCGGGGGCCGTGAGCGTGACCAGCCGCACCTGCAGCGCCTGGGCGCGCACGGCGTCCAGGCGCGGCCGGGCGATGGCGCCGGGGGGCGGGCGCATCACCCTGATCTTGGTGCGCAGAAAGGTGTCCGGTGCGCTGCTGGGCATCGGGCCAGTCTAGCCAGCGCCCCGGCGCGGCGGTGAGAGGGCTTGCCCCATCACCCGGCGCATCCCCCGCGCCATCCCCCGGCGGCGTTGCGCCGCCGCGCCGCCTGGGGGATGGCGCTGGAGCGCTCTGCATTTCTACAGTGGCCTGCCACACGGGATGGCCCGCCACCTGCCCGCACGAATCCCCGCGCTGGCTTGCAACGAAAGACACATCCATGACAGGCATCCTGCTTCGTGTCCCGCCCGCTCGCCCCTGGGCCGCGCGGTTTTTCTGCGCTGTTCTCGCATTCGCGGCAGCCTGCCTTGCGCCTGCCCGCGCATTGGCCCAGGACAAGAGCGCCATCACCATCGCCCAGGTGGCCCCGTTCAGCGGCCCCATGGCCTTTTACGCCCAGTCCTTGCACGAGGGGATGCAGGCCTATTTCGGCTGGATCAACCAGCAGGGCGGGGTGCGGGGGCGGCGCGTGGAGCTGCTGGCCGTGGATACCCCGCTCGACCCCGAGCGGACGCTGCAAGCCTACGCCCAGGCCGCAATGCTCCACAACCCGGTGGCGTTCGTGTACCCCCTGTCGCCGACGGTGATCGACGCACTGATGGACGCGAAGATCGCCCGCCGCCTGGGGATCCCCATCGTCGGCACCGTGCCCCAGATGTACCGCCGCCGCCACCCCGTGGACCCGGACCTGTTCTTCGTGGGCGTGAGCGATGCCAGGGAGGTCCGGAAGATCGTCGAGCACATCGCCACGCTGGGCATGCGCAGGATCGCCGTCGTCCACTGGAACGATGCGACCACCACGGGGCTGGTGGACATCATCCGGCGGGAGGCCGCGTCGCGCGGCGTCGCGGTCGTGCGGGAGTTCCCCATCCTGCCCGACGGCCGGGGCGACTTGGCCGGTGCGATCGAGGGACTGGACAAGGAGGGGCGCAGCGCCTCGGCGGTCATCAGCCTGCTGGCGGCCCCCGAGACGGCCAAGCTCGTCTCGGACCTGCGCGCCAGGGGCAACCGGATGGCGGTCTATGGGCCTTCGTACAACGACGCGAGCCTGATCAGCCGGCATGCCGAGAACGGCAGCCACCATGGCATGAGCATCTCGCAGACCGTGCCCAACCCGGACAGCCTCATGCTGCCGCTCGCCATCGACTTCCGAAAACATTTTGCCGAGCACGTGCCGCGATCCGGGTTCAACAGCCTGTCGTTCCAGGGGTACATCGCGGCGCGGCTGATCGTCCAGGCCCTGTTGCGCTGCCCGGACCCGAAAAGCGCTGCATGCCTGCGCCAGGAACTCGAAAACACCCGGCCGCATGACCTGGGGGGCCTGACGGCGGGGTACTCCGCCAGCAACCACGATGGCCTGTCCTACGTGGACATTGGCGTGATCTCGCGCAGCGGCAAGCTGATCCGCTGATGCAAGGGGCCTCCCCCCGCGCATCCCCCGCGCCATCCCCCTTCGCGGCCCGCCCCGGCACCCCAATGGGTGATGGCGGCCCGCCTCCGCGCTTTCTACAGTGACCTATCCGCCAGACAGGCCGCCGCCCAGAGCGGTTTCTTGCGGTCCCTTTCCCATTCAACACAGGAGACACACATGGCCTACGTTCCCTTGACGCCCCTGGGCGCCGAGCCCGATTTTTCCGACACCGCCGCCGCCGTCCAGGCCACCGCGCGGCGCTTTGCCCTGGAGGTGCTGCGCCCCGTGGGCCGCGAGCTCGACCGCATGGCCCCCGGGGACGTGATCGCCCCGGATTCGCCGCTGTGGGGCGTGTACCGCCAGTTCGCGGCGCTGGGCTTTGGCGTGGACGATCTGCTCGCCCTGGAGCCGTTCGAGCGCGCGCGCACCATGGCCATCCTGTTCGAGGAGCTGGGCTGGGGCGACGCGGGCCTGGCCATCTCCATCGGCGCCGGGCTGCTGCCGGCCATGCTCAGCACCCTCCTGGGCAACGGGTTTTGCCGCTCCCTCGCGCCCGACGACAAGCTGGGCTGCTGGATGATCACCGAGCCCGACCACGGCAGCGACGCGCTGGACCCGGCGCGCATGATCTTCCACCCCCAGGGCGAGTACGGGCGCCCCAACTGCGTGGTGACGCTGCGGGGCGACGAGCTGGTCATCACGGGCCAGAAATCCGCCTGGGTGTCCAACGGCACCATCGGCCAGGTCGGCATCCTCTACGCCGCCTGCGACAGCGGCAGCGGGCCGGACACGCGGCACGGCGCGGTGGTCATCGTGCCCATGGATGCGCCCGGCATCACGCGCGGCAAGCCGCTGGACAAGATGGGCCAGCGCGCGCTCAACCAGGGCGAGATCTATTTCGACAACGTGCGGCTGCCGAAGGCGCACCTGCTGGCCGGGCCGGACCAGTACCAGCAGGCCACCTACCTGATCCACACCCTGGCCAACGGCATCATGTCCACCGTCTTCACCGGCTGCGCGCGCTCGGCCTACGACCTGGCCCTGGGCTACGCGCACGAGCGCAAGGCCGGCGGCGTGCCCATCATCCGCCACCAGTCGGTGGCGCACCGGCTGTTCCACATGTTCCGCAAGGTGGAGGCGTCGTGCGCGCTCTCGCGCCGGGTGCTGCACTACAACTTCCAGGCCCCGGCCATGGCGCTGCAAGCGGCCATGGCGGCCAAGGTGACCGCCACGCAGACGGCGTTCGAGGTGGCCAGCGAGGCCGTGCAGATGCACGGCGGCAACGGCATGGCGCGCGACTACCCCGTCGAAAAAATCCTGCGCGACGCGCGCGCCTCGCTCATCGAGGACGGCTGCAACGAAATCCTCGCCATCAAGGGCGGCTACCACCTCATCGACCCCGACCTGCTCTGAACCCCACCCCAAGGAGACCCATACCATGACATCGCAATACCAAGTCGTTCTGTACGGCGCCAGCGGCTATACCGGCAAGCTCGCCGCCTGGAAGCTCGCCGAGCGCGGCATTCCCTTCATCGCCGCCGGGCGCAACGCCGACCGGCTCCAGGCCGAGATGGCCAAGGTGCCAGAGCTCGAAGGCCACGACTACCAGTGCGTGGGCGTGGCGCACGACCGCGCCAGCCTGGCTGGCCTGTTCCAGGGCCGCAAGGTGGTGCTCAACGTCGTCGGCCCCTTCATGCAACTGGGCGAGCCGGTGGTGCAGGCGGCGCTGGACGCGGGCTGTCACTACTTCGACACCACGGGCGAGACGGACTGGATGCTGTTCCTGCAAAAGGAGTACGGCGCCGCGTTCGCGCGCAAGGAGCTGGCGCTGTGCCCGGCCAATTCGTACATGTGGACCGAGGGCGCCATCGCCGCCGAGATCGCGCTGGAGACCCCCGGCATCGACACGCTGGACCTGCTGTACTACGGCGACGCGCAGGTCAGCGTGGCCTCGACCATGTCCTTCCTGCGCATGTGCACCAAGCCCATGTACTACCTGCAGGGCGGCGCGCTGGTGCAGTGGCCCTGGGCCACGGCCTACGACGTGGCGGTGCCCGGCGTGCATCGCCTCCTCAAGGCCATGCCCTGGGGCGGCGCGGGCGAGCCCGTGTGGTACCACGGCGACGCGCGCGTGCGCAACTGCCAGGTGCTGTTCTCGCTGGGCAACCAGGAAGTCTTCATGAACATCCTGGGCGTGCTGCGGCAGTTCGAGCAGGAGCACCGGCACCTGGACGCCGCCGCGCAGGAGGCGGTGACCAACGCCATCGGCCAGCAGATCACCCAGGTGGAGCCCCCGCGCGAGGCGCCCGAAGCGCACCGCACGCTGGTGTCGTGCCAAGCACGCGGCAACACGCAGGCCGTCAGCGTCATCCTGCGCGGCAGTTGCGCGTATTCGCAGACCGGCGTGTTCGCCGCCGAGGCCGCGCAGCGCGTGCTGGGCAGGCAGCTCAAGGCCGTGGGCTTCGGCTCGGGCGCGCGCATCCTGGGCGCGCGCCAGTTGCTCGCGGCGCAGGCGGACGAGGGCTTCCTGTCCTGGGAAGTCCAGCGGCACTGATGCTCCTTTATTGATAGCTGCTGGCGCTTACTGGATAAGCGCTGGAGGCCGATTTGACGCATATTTTTGGGAAGCACACCGTGGAACCGATCTACATCGCCGGCACCGGCATGACGCCGTTTGGCCGCCATCTGGAACTGAGCGTGAAGGACTTGACGCGCCAGGCCGTGGAGGCCGCGCTGCGGGACGCCGGGTGCGAGCGCGCCCAGCTCCAGGCCGCCTACTTCGCCAACGCCACGCAGGGCCACATGGAAGGCCAGCACATGGTGCGCGGCCAGCTCGCGCTGCGCGCCATGGGGGTGCAGGGCATCCCCGTGGTCAACGTGGAGAACGCCTGCGCCAGCGCCAGCACGGCGCTGCACCTGGCCGTGCAGCACGTGCAGAGCGGCGCGGCCGACGTGGTGCTGGCCGTGGGCGCCGAGAAGATGTGCAGCGACGACAAGGCGCGCATGTTCGCCGCCTTCGACGGTGCCTGGGACGTGCACGACACCGAGGCTGGCAAGGCCCGCCTGCTCGCCATGGGCGAGGGCGTCGCGCCGCCGCCGGGCAGCCAGTCGCCGCGCCCCTACAGCGTGTTCATGGACATCTACGCCGCCATGGGCCGCCTGCACATGCGCGCCTTCGGCACCACGCAGCGGCAGTTCGCGGCGGTGGCGGCCAAGAACCACGCGCACTCGGTGCACAACCCGCTGGCGCAGTACCGCGAGGCGTTCAGCATCGAGCAGGTGCTGGCCGCGCCGCCCATCAGCTACCCGCTCACGCTGCCCATGTGCTCGCCGGTGAGCGACGGCGCGGCGGCGGCCATCGTCTGCAACGCGGCGGGCCTGGCGCGCCTGCGGGGCGACGCGCGCCGCGCCATCCGCGTGCTGGGCTGCGTGCTGCAAACCGGCAGCGAGCGCGCCGCCGCCGACCTGGATAGCCACCTGGTGCGCAAGGCCGCGCACCGGCTCTACGAACAGGCGGGCGTGGCCCCGCAGGACGTGGGCGTGGCCGAGGTGCACGACGCCACCGCCATCGGCGAGATCCTGCAGTCCGAACTGCTGGGCCTGGTGCCCCCAGGCCAGGGCGGCCCCGCCGCCGAGCGCGGCGAAACCACGCTGGGCGGGCGCATCCCCATCAACCCCTCGGGCGGGCTGGAGAGCAAGGGCCACCCCATCGGCGCGACGGGGCTGGGGCAGGTCTTTGAACTGGTCACGCAGTTGCGCGGCGAGGCTGGGGCGCGCCAGGTGCCGGCCGCGCGCATCGCGCTGGCGGAAAACGGCGGTGGGCTCGCTGGCGTGGAGGAGGCCGTGGCCTGCCTCACGCTGCTGGGCCGTTGAAGGGAGCACACCGATGACCGCATACGCAGACAACATCCTGGCGGGCATGGTCGCCAACCGCGCCGCCGAGCTGCCGGACTTCTCGGTGCTGACCATCGAGGGCGGGGGCACGCGCGCCGACGAGGTGCGCAGCTACCGCCAGCTCTGGGACAACGGGCGGCGCATGGCGCAGATCATGCTGGACCTGGGCATCGCCCCCGGCGAGCGCGTGGCGCTGCTCATGGCCAACCACGCCGAGTTCGTCGAGGCCATGGTGGCCGCCAGCATCGTCGGCGCCGCCGTGGTACCCATCGACGCGCGCACCAAGGGCGACAAGCTGCACTTCCTGCTGGCAAGCAGCCAGTGCAGTGCCGCCTTCGCCGCCGACTACGCGCTGGCCCATTTGCAGCCGCTGCGCGCGCGCCTCCCCGCCCTGCGCTGGGTGATGGCCTTTGCCACAGACGAGGGCGACCGGCCCCTGTCTGCCTGGGACGGCGTGGTGGACTGGGAAGCCGCCGCGCCGCTGGCCCCGCCCGATTTGCCCATCCTGGCCACCGACCCGGACAGTGCGCTCGAACTCATCTTCACCTCCGGCACCACGGGCGACCCCAAGGGCATCGTGCTGACGCACCGGCGCTACTGCGAAACGGCGGCGCTGGCGCTGCGCCTGTTTGGCTACCGGGCGGACGACGTGCTGTACTCCGGCCTGTCGCTCACGCACGCCAACGCCCAGCTCCTCACCCTGGGCGCGGCGCTGGCCTGCCGCCTGCGCTGCGTGCTCTCGCGGCGCTTCACCAAGTCGCGCCTGTGGGACATCACGCGCCGCTACGGCGCCACCAGCTTCACGCTGCTGGGCGGCATGACCACGGCGGTCTATGCCGAGCCGCCCCGGGCCGACGATGCCGACAACCCCGTGCGCTTCGTCATCTCGGCGGGCATGCCCGCCGCCATCTGGCCGCAGTTCCAGCAGCGCTTTGGCGTGCAGATCCTGGAGTTCTACGGCGCGGCCGAAGGGGGCCTCACCTTCAACTACCCCGGCCAGGGCCCGGTGGGCAGCATCGGCCAGCCGCCGCCCACGCTGCGCCACCGCATCGTGGATGAGGCGGGCCACGACGTGCCGCGCGGCCAGCAGGGCGAGCTGCTGTTCCGCCATGCCAGCGGCGAGCCCTTTGCCGTGCAGTACTTCGGCAACCCCGAGGCTTCCGCGAAGAAATGCGCCGACGGCTGGCTGCACATGGGCGACGTGGTGCACGAGGACCTTGATGGCTGGCTGTACTTCGACTACCGCCAGGGCAGCGGCATCCGGCGCAACGGCGAGTTCATCGCCACCGCCTTCATCGAGAAGGCCATCGCCGAATCCGGCCTGGTGGACGACGTGTACGTCTACGGCGTCGCCAGCGCGCAGCTCGCGCCGGGGGAGAAGGAAGTCGTGGCCGCCGTGGTGCCCAAGGACGCGGCGGCGTTCGACGCGCAGCGGCTTTTCGCCATCTGCCGCCAGCAACTGGAGGCGGGCATGGTGCCGGACTTCATCCAGGTGCTGGCGCAGATCCCCAAGACGGCCTCGGAGAAGCCGCAGGACCGCTTTCTGCGCGAAGCCTTCGAGCGCGAACCGCAGGCCGTGCACCGGCGCGCGGGCTGAACACATTCCAGACGACACAGGAGACACACAATGAACCGACTGCAAGGCAAGACGGCCCTGATCACCGGCGCGGGCAGCGGCCTGGGCCTGGCCACCGCGCAATGTTTTGCGCAAGAGGGCGCGCGCGTCGTGCTGACCGACATCGACCATGCCCGCGTGCAAGCCGAAGCCGCGCGCCTGTCGGCGGCGGGCCATGATGCGGTGGTGCTGGCGCATGACGTGACGCGGGAGTCCGACTGGGACCGCGTGATCGCTGCGGCGGGGGCGCTGGACGTGCTGGTCAACAACGCCGGCGTGGGGCGCCTGGGCAACGTCGAGCAGGCCAGCCTGCAGGACTGGCGCGCCGTGCTGGAGATCAACCTCGACGGCGTCTTCCTCGGCACGCAAAAGGCCATCGCCGCCATGAAGGGGCGGGGCGGCTCGATCATCAACGTGTCTTCCATCGAAGGCCTCATCGGCGAGCCCAACCTGGCGGCCTACAACGCCAGCAAGGGCGGCGTGCGCCTGCTGACCAAATCCGCCGCGCTGCATTGCGCCGCACAGGGCTATGGCATCCGCGTGAATTCGCTGCACCCCGGCTACATCGCCACGCCCATGGTCACCGGCGCCTTGGCCGCCCTACCCGCCGACGTGGCGCAGGCGCTGCAGGCCGACATCGTCAGCCGCATTCCGCTGGGCCGCCTCGCGCGGGCCGAGGAAATCGCCCCCGCGCTGGTGTTCATGGCGTCGGACGAATCACGCTACATGACCGGCGCGGAGCTGGTCATCGACGGTGGCTACACCGCGCGCTGAAGGAGCGGCCATGACGCCACGCAGGTCCATCTTCATCACCGGCGCCGCCTCCGGCATCGGCCGCCAGACGGCACTGCTGTTCGCCACGCGTGGCTGGTACGTCGGCCTGGCCGACATCGACGCCGAGGGGCTGGCGCAGCTGGCGCGCGAGATCGGCGCGGACCACTGCCACACGCTGGCGCTCGACGTGACCGATGTTCCGCAGTACCGCGCCGCCATCGACGCCTTCACCCGCTGGACGGGCGGCAGGCTCGATGTCCTTTTCAACAACGCCGGCATCCTGCGCATGGGCCGCAACGAGGACATTCCGCTGGCGCAGCAGCACCTGACGCTGGACATCAACGTCAAGGGCGTGCTCAACGGCATCCATTGCGCGCTGCCGGCGCTGCGCGCCACGCCGGGCGCGCACATCGTGACCATGTGCTCGACCTCGGCCCTCTATGGCATGCCGGAGCTGGCGGTGTATTCCGCCAGCAAGCATGCCGTGCATGGGCTGACGGAGGCGCTGGATCTCGAACTGGAGCGCTACGGCATCACTGTGAGCGACGTCATGGCGCCCTACGTCAACACACCCATGGTCACGGCGGCCGCGACGCAGGCGCACAGCGTGCGCTCCACCGGCGTCAACGTGCAGCCGCAGCAGGTGGCCGAAGTGGTGTGGAAGGCCGCGCACGGCCGCAAGTGCCACTGGAAGGTCCACTACCTGACCCATGTGCTGGCGGCGGCCTTCGCGCTGCTGCCGCCGTTGCGCAGGCCGGCCGTCAAGGCCCTTTGCCTGGGGCGGTAAGCGAGGACGCCCAGTCTTTGCGCTGTATCTACCGGACTGGTGCGACGGGCGCGGCCGGTACGACAGGAACACCTCCCATGAATCTGCTCGACCGCCTGTTCACCTTCTATATCCCCGCCGCGCTGCGCGCCGACGAGATCACCCTGGCGCGCGCCAAGAGCCTGGTGGCGCTGACGTTCGCCGCCGTGCTCGCCGGGCCCTCGTTCATCGGCGTGTACCTGTACCTGGGGCACCCGGGGGCGGCATGGGCCGTCGCGGCCACGCTGTGGCTGGTGCCGGGGATCTGGTTCTCGCTGCGCCGCCTGCAAAGCCTGCGCGCGGCGCAGGTGGCGAACCTAGTCACCTTCAACCTGCTGTTCGGCTACCTGGTGTGGAGCACCGGCGGCCATGCCTCGCAGTCCGTGGCGGCCTGGTTCGTCGTGGTGCCGGTGATGGCCGCCTTCGCGGGCGGGCCGCTCTTCGGCCTGCTGGGGCTGGGGTCGGTGCTGGCGGTGCTGGGCGGGTTCGAGGCGGCCCGGGCCTGGGGGGTGGCGTTTCCCGCCAACCCCATCGCGGACACGCGCCTGTGGGGCCTGCTGTGCAACCTGGGGCTGCTGCCGTTCGTCGGCATCCTGGCCATCGGCTCGCAGGTCGCCAAGGAGCAGGGCGACCGCCAGCGCCAGGCGCAGATGGACACCATCGAGTCGCTGATGGCCGAGGTGGGCCGCCAGAGCGCGCAGGTGGGCCAGAGCGTGGACGCGATGGTCCGCTCGCTGAACGCGCAGAGCCAGCAGGCGCGGGCGGTGCGCGGCGCCGCCGAATCGAACAACGCGCTGGCGCAGGCGGTGGAGCAGACCTCGGCCGCGCTGGCGGCGGAGGCGGCCCATGCCCGCGCCACCGCGCAGGCCGGCGCCGAGGTGGTCGGGCAGGCGATTGCCAGCACCGTGGCGCTGGCCGAGGCCATCGGCCGGGCCGACGTGCTGGTGCGCGGCCTGCAGTCGCGCTCGCAGGACATTTCCGCGATCGCGGACAAGATCAAGGGCCTGGCCTTCCAGACCAACATCCTGGCGCTCAACGCCGCGATCGAGGCCACGCACGCGGGGGGCCACGGCCGGGGCTTTGCCGTGGTCGCCGGCAACGTGCGCCAGCTCGCGGGCGAGGCGGGTGACGCGGCCTCCGCCATCAGCGCCGAGCTGGCCCGGATCCTGGACAGCGTGGACCAGGCCGCGCGGCTGCTGGGCGACGGCCAGGGCATGGCGCAGGCGGGGCGGGACAACGCTGGCGAGGCCCGGCAGGCGCTGCGCTCCATCCTGGATTCGGTCGCCGCCCTGCAGGGCGAGGCCGGCAAGCTCGAAGCCGTGAGCCATGAGCAACTGGCCCGCAATGCCGCGCTGGGGCAGCATGCCGGACAGATGGAGCAGGGCATCGCCCTGGTGGCCGACGGTGCGGGCGCAATCCAGGGCGCCATGGCGCAACTGCGCGACAGGCTGGCGGCCTAGGCCTGTGGGGCCGTGGAGAAGCGGAACACGCCATCGCTCTCCACCTGGCGCCGCAGTTCGCCCCGGTGCCATAGCGCATGCAGGTGCGCCAGTGCCTCGCCGATGGCGAAGGTGGTCTGGTGCGCGTCGAGCGGGCGCTGGAAGAGCAGCGGCATGATGTCCCGGGCCGACCGGGGCTGCTGCGCGCAGGCGTCCCGCACCGTCGCCAGGTGCTGCGCATGGTGCGCGTGCAATTGCTCGATCCGGGCGTGCAGGCCCTGGAACGGCTTGCCGTGCGAGGGTAGAACCAGCGTGTCCTGCGGCAGTGTGCGCAGGCGGTCCAGCGAGGCCAGGAACAGCGTGAGCGGGTCCGCCTCGGGCTCGGAGGCATAGACGCTGACGTTGGTCGAGATGCGCGGCAGCACCATGTCGCCGCTGATGAGCACGTCCAGCTCCGGGCAGTGCAGCGCCATGTGCTCCGGGGCATGGCCGTGGCCGGCGCTGCAGTGCCAGGCGCGGCCGCCGATGCGCAGCACGTCGCCGTCGAGCAGGCGCTGGAACTGCCGGGGCAGGCTGGGGACCAGCGTGGGGTAGTAGCTGCCGCGCGCGCGCACGTGATCCAGGAAGGGCGCATCGTTCAGGCCGTGCGCCGCGTAGAAGTCCGTCGCCGTTTCGCTGCTGAAGGCGGGCGTACCCTGGCTGGCGACGACGGCGGTGTAGTAGTCCGTGGCGCTGATCCACAGCCGCGCGTTCCAGCGCTGGCACAGCCAGTCCGCCAGGCCGATGTGGTCCGGGTGCATGTGGGTGACGACCACGCGCAGGATGGGCAGGCCGTCGAGCGCGTACGCGAACAGGTGCTCCCAATGGCCGCGCGCCGCGTCCGAGGCGATGCAGCAGTCCACCACCGTCCAGCCCTCGACGGGGCCGTGCGCGCCCTCGATGCGGTCGCGCAGCAGCCAGAGGTTGATGTGGTCGAGCGCGAACGGCAGCGGCATGCGCACCCACTTCACGCCGGGCGCCACGTCGAGCGTGTGGCCTGCCGGGGGCAACTGGTCGCCAAGGGGGTAGTGGAGGGGGGCGGTGGAGCGGTGCATGGCGGGATGGCTTTGGGTTAGCATTGACGTTGACGTAAACGTCATTTTGAGAACGATTGTAGGGATGGCGGGGCCGCAGGCCTGTCATCCATGCAACCCTGCAACTGCCCGCGCGACGCCATGGCCAGCACCACCACCTACACCATCAGCGACCTTGCCAAAGAGTTCGACCTCACCACGCGCGCCATGCGCTTCTACGAGGACATGGGCCTGCTGCGGCCCGAGCGCACCGGGCCGGGCGGGCGCAACCGCACCTACAGCCCGCGCGACCGCACGCGCCTGAAGCTGACGCTGCGCGCCAAGCGCCTGGGCCTGTCGCTGACGGAAGCCAAGGAGATCATCGACCTCTACGACAGCCCGCGCGACACCAACATGCAGCTGCAGAAGTTCCTCGACGTGCTGGCACAGCACCGCCGGCAGCTGGAGGAACAGATGGCGGACCTGCAGGCCAACCTCGATGAAGTCAAGGAACACGAGAAAGAGGCGCGCGCCCTGCTGGCCGGGACGGGGAAAAATCCCGCATAATTGACGTTTACGTAAACGTAAATCTGGAGACCGCCGTGACCCTGCCTCCCTTCGAGCCGCGCTGTGCCGACTATGCGCAGCGCGTGCGCGACAGCTTCGCGCTGCAGGGCGCCATGCACACCCTGGGCGCGCGGCTGGGCCTGCTGGCGCCGGGCGCCGTCGATATCGCGCTGGACTGGGCCCAGGCGCTGACGCAGCAGCACGGCTTCCTGCACGCAGGCATGGTGGCCACGGCGCTCGATTCGGCCTGCGGCTACGCCGGCTTCACCCTCATGCCCGCCGATGCGGCGGTGCTCACCATCGAATTCAAGATCAACCTGCTCGCGCCCGCCAAGGGGCAGCGCTTCCGCATGGAAGGCCGCGTGCTCAAGCCGGGCCGCACCATCACCGTGAGCCAGGGGCGCGCCTTCGCGCTCGACGGCGGCCAGGAAAAGCTGGTCGCCACCATGGACTGCACCCTGATGGCCGTGCAGGGGCGCGACGACCTGCGCGGCTGAACCTTCTTTGACCCACTGACCCAGGAGACACACCATGAGCCTTTCTTCCCTGCCCGGCCTGAACTTCCAATTGGGCGAGGACATCGACGCGCTGCGCGACGCCGTGCGCGAGTTCGCCCAGAGCGAGATCGCGCCACGCGCGGCCGAGATCGACCGCACCGACCAGTTCCCGATGGACCTGTGGCGCAAGATGGGCGACCTGGGCGTGCTCGGCATCACCGTACCCGAGCAGTACGGCGGCGCCGACATGGGCTACCTGGCGCACATGGTGGCGATGGAGGAAATCTCGCGCGCCAGCGCCTCGGTGGGCCTGTCCTACGGCGCGCACAGCAACCTGTGCGTGAACCAGATCAACCGCAACGGCAATGACGCGCAGAAGGCCAAGTACCTGCCCAGGCTGATCAGCGGCGAGCACGTCGGCGCGCTGGCCATGAGCGAGCCCGGCGCGGGCTCCGACGTGATCAGCATGAAGCTCAAGGCCGAGGACAAGGGCGGCTACTACCTGCTCAACGGCAGCAAGATGTGGATCACCAACGGCCCCGACGCCGACACGCTGGTGGTCTACGCCAAGAGCGAGCCCGAGCTGGGCGCGCGCGGCGTCACGGCCTTCCTGATCGAGAAGGGCATGAAGGGCTTCTCCATCGCGCAGAAGCTCGACAAGCTGGGCATGCGCGGCAGCCACACCGGCGAGCTGGTGTTCGAGAACGTCGAAGTGCCGGCCGAGAACGTGCTCGGCCAGGTCAACGGCGGCGCCAAGGTGCTGATGAGCGGCCTGGACTACGAGCGCGCCGTGCTCACCGGCGGCCCGCTCGGCATCATGCAGTCGGTGATGGACAATGTGGTGCCCTACATCCATGACCGCAAGCAGTTCGGGCAGAGCATCGGCGAATTCCAGCTCATCCAGGGCAAGGTGGCCGACATGTACACCGTGCTGCAGGCGGGCCGCTCGTTCGCCTACACCGTGGCGAAGAACCTCGACATGCTCGGCACGGACCACGTGCGCCAGGTGCGCAAGGACTGCGCCAGCGTGATCCTGTGGTGCGCCGAGAAGGCGACGTGGATGGCGGGCGAAGGCGTGCAGATCTTTGGCGGCAATGGCTACATCAACGAATACCCCCTGGGCCGTTTGTGGCGCGACGCCAAGCTGTACGAAATTGGCGCGGGCACCAGCGAGATCCGCCGCATGCTGATCGGCCGCGAACTGTTCGCGGAGACCTGCTGAGCCCCCGCGCCACCCCACAGACTTTAGGAAGCGACATGAGCACAACCTCCATTGAAGACCTTTTTGCCCACAACCGCACGTGGGCGTCCGAGATGGAGCGCGAGCGCCCGGGCTTCTTCACCGGCCTGATGGCCCAGCAGAAGCCCCGCTACATGTGGATCGGCTGCTCCGACAGCCGCGTCCCGGCCAACCAGATCACCGGGCTGGAGCCGGGCGAGGTGTTCGTGCACCGCAACATCGCCAACGTCGTGGTGCCCACCGACCTGAACTGCCTGTCCACCATCCAGTACGCCGTCGACCAGCTCAAGGTCGAGCACCTGATGGTGGTCGGCCACTACGGCTGCGGCGGCGTGCTGGCGGCGCTCGAGGACGTGCGCATCGGCCTGGCCGACAACTGGATCCGCCACGTGAAGGACGTGCGCGACAAGCACGCCGCCTTGCTGGAGCAGATGCCCGTGCCGAAGCGCCATGACGCGCTGTGCGAGCTCAACGCCATCGAGCAGGTGCTCAACGTCGCCCACTCCACCGTGATGCAGGACGCCTGGGCGCGCGGCCAGAAGGTGCAGATCCACGGCTGGTGCTACAGCCTGCAGAACGGGCTCATCACCAACCTGCACATGAGCGTGCCCGACGTGGGCGGGCTGGACAAGGCCTACCGCGAGGCCGTGGCCATGGTGGCCGCGCGCGAACGCGGCTGACTCCGGCCGCGCGCCACGCCACGGGCCAGGGCATGTACCCCCAGCGCCTCGACGCCCCCCAGGCCTACGGCATCGCCAAGGCGATGCTCGACGGCTTCAACCGCCACTACCGGCTGTTCCGCACCGAGTCGGCGCGCGCCAAGCACCGCTTCGAGACCGCCGACTGGCACGGCCAGCAGCGCGCGCAGCGCGAGCGCATCGAGTTCTACGACCTGCGCGTGCGCGAATGCGTGCGCCGGCTCGAAAAGGAGTTCCAGGCCGGCGCGCAGGGCATGGACGTGTGGTACCAGGTCAAGCTGCACTACATCGGCCTGCTGGTGGCGCACTGCCAGCCCGAGCTGGCCGAGACCTTCTTCAACTCGGTCACCACCAAGATCCTGCACCGCACGCATTTCCACAACGACTTCATCTTCGTGCGCCCCGCCGTGAGCACGGAGTACATCGAGAGCCAGGACCCCGGCGCCCGCCCCAGCTACCGCGCCTACTATCCCCGGCCCGAGAGCCTGCGCGAGACGCTGGCGCAGGTCATCGCGGGCTTTGAATTGCAGCGCCCGTTCGAGGACCTGGAGCGCGACATCGGCTACGTGCTGGCCGCGCTGCAGCCGCGCATCGCCGGCTTCAAGCTGCGCGCCAACTTCCAGATCCAGGTGCTCTCCAGCCTGTTCTTCCGCAACAAGGGCGCCTACCTGGTCGGCAAGATCATCAACGGCTTTTCGTCCATGCCGTTTGCCCTGCCCATCCTGCACAACGGGGCTGGCCAGCTGTTCATCGACGCGGCGCTGTTCGGCGAGGACGACCTGCTCGCGCTGTTCAGCTTCGCGCGCGCCTATTTCATGGTGGACATGGAGGTGCCCAGCGCCTACGTGCAGTTCCTCGCCGGCCTCATGCCGCGCAAGCCGCTGGCCGAGCTGTACAGCGCCCTGGGCCTGGCCAAGCAGGGCAAGACGCTGTTCTACCGCGAGTTCCTCTGGCACCTCAAGCACTCCAGCGACCAGCTGCGCATCGCCCCCGGCATCAAGGGCATGGTCATGCTGGTGTTCGACCTGCCCAGCTTCCCCTACGTGTTCAAGCTCATCAAGGACGAGTTCCCGCCGCAGAAGGACACCACGCGCGAGCAGGTCGAATCGAAATACCAGCTCGTCAAGCGCCACGACCGCGTGGGGCGCATGGCCGACACGCTGGAGTACAGCCTGGTGGCGCTGCCGCGCGAGCGCTTTTCCGAGGCGCTGATGGCCGAGCTGCTGGCGCACGCGCCGGGCCAGATCGAGGTCAGCGACCGCGACGGCGACGGCCAGCAGGAAGTCATCATCCGCCACCTCTACATCGAGCGCCGCATGGTGCCGCTGAACCTGTACCTGCAGGAAGCCTTCGACGCCGGCCTGGACGACCCGCAGGCGCGCCAGCAGATGGAGCGCAGCGTCATCGAGTACGGCAACGCCATCAAGGACCTCGTGGCCGCCAACATCTTCCCCGGCGACATGCTGTGGAAGAACTTCGGCGTCACGCGCGGCGGCAAGGTGGTGTTCTACGACTACGACGAGATCGAATACCTGACCGATTGCCACTTCCGCGCCGTGCCGCCGCCGCGCTGCGAGGAGGACGAGCTGTCGGGCGAAGTCTGGTGGAAGGTCGGCCCGCGCGACGTCTTTCCCGAAACCTTCGCCCCCTTCCTGCTCGGCAACCCGGCCGTGCGCGAGGTCTTCATGCGCCACCACGCCGACCTGCTCACGCCACAGTACTGGCAGGCGCACAAGGAGCGCATCCAGCAGGGCCATGTCCACGACGTCTTTCCCTACCCCGCCGAGCGCCGCTTTTCAGCACTGGAACCTCTTTCCCCAACCACTTGAACCACTGCACAGGAGATGAACATGCAAGATCCCATCGTCATCGTTGGCGCCGCGCGCACGCCCATGGGCGCCTTCCAGGGCGACTTCGCCGACCTCGCGGCGCACGACCTGGGCGGCGCCGCCATCAAGGCCGCCGTCGCGCGCGCTGGCATCGCGCCCGAGAAGGTCGATGAAGTGCTCTTCGGCAACTGCCTCATGGCGGGCCAGGGCCAGGCGCCCGCGCGCCAGGCCGGCTTCAAGGGCGGGCTGCCGCGCAGCACCGGCGCCGTGACGCTGTCGAAGATGTGCGGCGCCGGCATGGAGGCCACCATCCTTGCGCACGACCAGCTCGTCGCCGGCAGCCGCGACGTGATGGTCTCCGGCGGCATGGAGAGCATGACCAATGCCCCCTACCTGCTCAAGAAAGGCCGCGGCGGCTACCGGCTGGGCCACGACAAGATCTTCGACCACATGATGCTCGACGGCCTGGAGGACGCCTACGAGGCTGGCCGCTCCATGGGCACCTTCGGCGAGGACTGCGCCGCCAAGTACCAGTTCACGCGCGCGCAGCAGGACGCCTTCGCCACGGCCAGCGTCCAGCGCGCGCAGGATGCTATTAAATCTGGAGCATTCAAGGCCGAGATCACCCCCGTGACCTTCACCACGCGCAAGGGCGAAGTCACCGTCGAGCAGGACGAAGGCCCGCCGAAGATCCGCCTCGACAAGATTCCCACCCTCAAGCCCGCGTTCAAGAAGGACGGCACCATCACCGCCGCCGCCAGCTCCAGCATCAACGACGGCGCCGCCGCCCTGGTGCTCATGCGCCAGTCCACCGCGCAGCAGCTCGGCTGCACGCCGCTGGCGCGCATCGTCGCCCACGCCACGCACGCGCAGGAGCCCGAGTGGTTCACTACCGCCCCCGTCGGCGCCACCGAGAAGGCCCTGAAAAAGGCCGGCTGGAAGGCCGACGACGTGGACCTGTGGGAAATCAACGAAGCCTTCGCCGTCGTCCCCATGGCGCTGATGCACGACCTGAACGTGCCGCACGAGAAAGTGAACGTCAACGGCGGCGCCTGCGCGCTCGGCCACCCCATTGGCGCCAGCGGCGCGCGCATCCTGGTCACGCTGCTGCACGCGCTGCAGGCGCGCGGCAAGAAAAAGGGCCTGGCCACGCTGTGCATCGGCGGCGGCGAGGCCACGGCCATGGCCATCGAACTGGTGTAAAACCTCCGGGAACTCCTGTTTTAATAGCTGCCAGCGCTTGCTGTGCAAGGGCTGGAGGCTATTTTTACTGAGAATTCAGGTGGGGCGTGGCACGCCGGGGCGTGCCATTTTTCCTTTCCCCCACCCCGGGCCGGGGCGTTAGCATCGCCGGGCGGCGCGCCCTGCCGCGCGCTTCCACGCCTTCCGCCGCCCCTTCATGTCCCGCTCTCCCTCCGTCCTTTCCATGGCCCGGCTGCTGTGGCGCTTCGCTGCCATGCTGGCCGGCATTGGCGCCGCCACCTTGCTGGCCAGCGGCCAGCTCACCGAGAACACCCTGCGCGCCGCGCAGCAGGAGGCCTTCACGGCGCGCTTCCAGCTCATGGCGCAGCGCGCCGCCGCCGCGGCCGAGAACGCCCTGGCGCTGCGCGTGCCGCCCACGCCCGATTCGCCCCTGGCCGGGCTGCTGGCGCGCGAGGCGGCCCTGGAGCCCGCCATGCGCTCCTTCGCCATCCTGTCCGCGCAGGAGCAGCCGCTGCTGTCGGCCCCGGTGCCCGCCGCGCCGCCGCAGACCGCAGCCGTGGCCACGGCCCAGGTGCGCGCGCCCATCCGCAACGACCTGGGGGAAACCGTGGGCGCGGCCCTGCTGCGCTACGACGACCAAGCGCTCCAGACGGCGCAGCAGCGCCTGCACGACGCCGTCTGGCAGGCCGTGTGGCCGGCGCTGCTGCTGTGGTGCGGCGCCCTGGGCGGGCTGTGCTGGGCCCTGGTGCGCAGGCTGCGCCGCCATGCCGGGCCGCTGCCCGTGCCGGGCGGCGAGCGCGCGCTGCTGGCCGCCGCTGCCGCGCTGGGGCTGGGCCTGGCGCTGGCCTGGGTGGGCTGGCAGGCCACTGCCGCCGGGCAGGCCAGCATCCAGCCCGACCAGCTGGCCAAGGCGCGCGCCGTGGCGCGCTCCAGCGCCGCGCTGATCGCCCGCGCGCTGGAAGTGGGCGTGCCCGCGCAGGAACTGGTGGGGGTGCCGGCGCACGCCGCCGCGCTGCAGGCGCAAAGCCCCGAAATCGCGGCCCTGGCGGTGCGCACCCCTGGCGGCCAGCTGCTGGCCGGGCCGGCCCCCGCCCCTGGGGCCTGGACGGTGGCGGCCCCGGCCCTGGTGGCGGGTGTGCCCCAGGCCGAAGTGGTGCTCACCCTCGACCCCACCGTGCTGGCCCGCAAGCTGCAGGCCACGCTGCTGGACATGGCCTTCCTCGGCGCCGTGTGCCTGCTCATGGCCCTGGAGTGGGTGGCGCTGGGGCTGGGCACGCGCGGCGCGCGCGCCCTGGCCGCGTGGGAGGCACGGCGCGGCCGCCTGGCGCGCCGGCCCCTGCCGCGCCCCGTGGTGGGTGCGGCCGCCGTGCGCCCCGCGCTGTTCCTGTTCATGCTGGCCGAGGAGCTGACGCGCCCCTTCCTGCCCACCTGGGCGCGCACGCTGGCGCCGGGGGACTGGGGCCTGTCGCCCAACCTGCTCGCCAGCCTGCCGCTGGTGGTGTTCCTGGCCGTGGTGGCGCTGCTGCAATGGCCGCTGGCCGCCTGGTCCGAACGCTTCGGGCGGCGCCGGGGCGTGGTCCTCGGGGCGCTGCTGGGCGCCGCCGGGCTGGCCTGGGCGGCGGCCTGGCCCAGCTACGGCGCGCTCGTGGCGGGGCGGCTGCTGGGGGCGCTGGGGTTCGCCATGGTGTTCGTGTCGGCGCAGGGCGCGGTGATCGACGGCTCCTCGGCGCAGGACCGCGCGCGCAGCCTGGCGCAGTTCGTGCGCGCCATCCTGGTGGCCGGCCTGTGCGGGCCGCCGCTGGGCGGCCTGGCGGCCGACCGCTGGGGCGCGCCGGCGGCCTTCGCGCTGGCCGCGTGCGTGGCCCTGCTGGCTGCGCTGGTGGCCTGGGGGCAGATGCCGCGCTCCGCCGCCCGCCCGGCACCCGCGCCCGCGCCCGCGCAGGCCCTGCACGGCCTGCTGCGCCAGCCCGGGCTGGCAGGGCTGCTGCTGGGCTGCGCGCTGCCCGCCAAGCTGCTGCTGGCGGCCCTGTGCTTCTACCTGCTGCCCATGCATTTGCAGGACATGGGCCACGGCAGCGCCGTCACCGGCCGGCTGCAGACCATCTACCCGCTGACCATGGTGCTGCTGGTGCCGCTGGCCGCGCGCCTGGCCGACCGCTGGGGCCAGCGCAGCCGCTTCGTCTTCCTGGGCGGGCTGCTGGCCGGGGGCAGCGCCCTGCTGGCCTGGCCGGGCGGGGGCGGCGTGTGGCCCCTGGCGCTGGTGCTGCTGGGCCTGGGCCTGGGGCAGGCGCTGTCCATCACGCCGCAGTCGGCCCTGATCGCCGACCTGGCGCGCAGCCTGCCCGCGCGCCAGGGGGCCGGGGTGCTGGGGCTGTTCCGGCTCACCGAGCGCGGCGGCAGCGCGCTGGGCCCGGCCGTGGGCGCGTGGCTGCTGCCGGTGCTGGGCTTCGGCCCGGCGGTGGCGGCGGTGGGGGCGCTGGTGCTGGGCGGCAGCCTGGCCTACGGCTGGAGCCTGCGCGGCGCCCGCACAGCGGGGCGCGCGGCCTGACCTTTTTTGCACCTCGCCCCCTCAAATTACCCAATTTCAGGGATATGGCAACAGGGCACGAATCCATACAATCGCTTTCCCTTGGCATCCGGTTTCTGGATGATTTTGGCCTCCAGGCCTTGCCAGTCAAGCGCTGGAAGCTATAAAAAAAGGAGTTATCGTGCCCCTCGCCCCCTCCTGCCTGGCCCGCCGGCGCACCGCCTTGCCGGGGCTGCGCGGGCAGCAAGCCAGAACGGCTTCAGCCCAACCGGACGGCATGGTGCGCGCGGCTGCCAAAAAATCCTGGCTTGCCGTCAAAACCTTGTGAGAGACTGCCCGCCATGTCACGCCGCCGCTTTCTTCGACACTGCCTGCACGGGGCCGGCCTGCCCCTGCTGGCGCCGCTGGCCGCTGCGGCCGCCCCGGCTGCAGGCAAGTCCCTGCACATTCTGATGATCACCTTCCGGGGCGAGACCGATGTGGACAAGGGCTTCCGCGCCTACCTGGCCGAGGCCGGGCTGCAGGTGCGCTACACCGTGCGCGACGTGCAGCAGGACGTGGGCCGCATCCCGGCCATCCTGGAGGAAGCGCGCGCGCTGGCGCCCGATCTCATCTACGTTTGGGGGACGCCCATCACCCTGGCCGTGGTGGGGGCCTACGACGATCCCGACCGGCAGCACTTCATCCATGACATTCCCGTGGTGTTCGCCCTCGTGGCGGCGCCCGTGCGTTCGCGCATCGTCGAGAACCTGGAGGCGCCGGGCCGCAACGTGACCGGTGCCGTGCACGTGGTGCCGTTCGACGTGCAGCTGCGCGTGATGCAGCGCTACCGCCCGCTGCAGAAGCTCGGCGTGCTCTACACCGGCTCCGAGCCGAACTCGCGCGCCATCGTCGAGGTGGCGCGCAGCACCTGCCAGGACAGCGGCGTGGCGCTGGTGGAGCGCACCTTCCGCGCCAACGCCCAGGGCCAGCCCACGGCCGACGGCGTGGAGGAGCTGGTGGCGCAGCTCCAGGCCGAGGGCGCGCAGTGGCTCTACCTGCTGCCCGACACCTTCCTGGGCTCGGTCTACGCGCGCGTCACCCCCGCCGCGCTGCAGGCCAGGCTGCCCTGCTTCGGCGCGGCCGAGCTGGCCGTGCGCTCGGGCGCCGCGCTCACCGGGCTGGTCAGCCGCTACTACTCCGTGGGCCAGCTCGCCGGGGCCAAGGCGGTCGAGATCCTGGTGGGGGGCAAGTCGCCCGCCACCATCCCGGTGGAGCGGCTCAAGCGCTTCTCGCTGCTGGTGAACATGCGCGTGGCGCACAGCCTGCGCCTGTACCCGCCGATCGACATGCTCAACTACGCCGAAGTCATTGCCGTGGGCGACGCGCCCCCCATCGCGTCATGAGCCACCGCCCCGTGCCTTCCCCCTCGCTCTCCCCGGCGGCGCTCGACTGGCGCCCGCTGCGGCCCGAAGACCTGCCGGCCATGCACGCGCTGCACCTGTGCAGCATCGCGGGCATGGCGGCGCAGACCGTCAAGCCCGAAACGCGCGAATTCCTGCATGGCCTGCTCCAGGGGCGTGGCCGCGTCATCGGCGCCTGGCAGGGCGGTGCGCTGGCGGCCTATGGCGTGCTGCAGCACGACCTGCTGGCGCAGGACGATCCGCGCGCGCTGCTCGGCCTGGCGCCCAGCCACGCGCTGTACAAGCTGGCTGGCGCGGCCGTGGCGCCGCCATGGCGCGGCCAGGGCCTGCAGCGCCAGTTGATCGCGCGGCGCGTGGCCTGGGCTGGCGATGCGGCGCTGTTCGCCACGGCGGCCCCCGGCAACATGCCCAGCTGGCGCAGCCTGCTGGCCTGCGGCTTCATGGTGCGCGCGCTGCAGTACCGCTACGGCGGGCATGCGCGCTACCTGCTGGCGCGGGTGCCGCGCGAGCTCGCGCCGGACGCGCCCGCCCGGGAGCTGCCGCTGGACGACCTGCCGGGCCAGGAGGCCCTGCTGGCCCGGGGCTGGCGCGGCATCGCGCCGGGCCAGGCGCCGGGCAGCCTGCGCCTGGCGGCGCCGGCCGGAGGCGGGCAGCCATGAATGCCACGCACGACGGGCCGCGCCTGTCCCTGGACTTCGATGCGCTGGCGCACAACTGGCGCACCGTGGGCGCGGCCGGCGCGGGCCAGCCCGTAGGCGCCGTGGTGAAGAACGACGCCTACGGCCTGGGCGTGGCCGCCGTGGTGCCCCGGCTGTGGGCGCTGGGCTGCCGTGAATTCTGGGTGGCCACGCTGCACGAGGCGCTGGCCGTGCGTGGCAGCCTGCAGGAGGGCGCCGCGGGCGCGGCGCGCATCCTGGTGCTCAATGGGCTGGCCGGCGCCCGCCCGGAAGACTTCGCCGCGCAGGGGCTGACGCCGGTGCTCACCGGCCCCGACGAGCTGGCGCCGCTGGCGGGCTACGCCGCGCGCGCCGGCGCGCGCCTGCCGGTGGCGGTGCACCTGGACACGGGCCTGACCCGCCTGGGCTTTGGCGCCGCGCAGCTGCAGGCGCTGCAGCCCCACGGCGCCCTGTGGCGCGATGCGCAGGCCACCCACTGGGTCACGCACCTGGGGCGCTTTCACGACCCCGAGGCGCCGCAGTGCCTGCTGCAGCGCGAGCGCTTTGTGCAATGGACGGCGCAGCTGCCCCCGGCGCTGCGCAGCATCGCCACCTCGTCGAGCGTGTTCGCCGGGCCCGGCTGGCATTTCGACCACGCCCGCGTCGGCAGCGCCCTGTGGGGCGTGCCCGCCAGCCAGCGGGCGGCCCCGGCGCTGCGCCCCGTGGCCAGCCTGCATGCGCCCGTGCTGCGCGTGGCCGACGTGCCCGCGGGCACCGAGGTGGGCTACGCCGGCAGCTACACCACGCCGGGGCCCCGGCGCATCGCCACCGTGGCCCTGGGCTATGGCGACGGCCTGCCGTTCGGCCTGGTGAACCGCGGGCACCTCGTGCTGGCCGGGCGGCAGGTGCCCATCGTCGGCGGCGTGGCCATGGGCATGGTGGCGGTGGATGTGAGCGCCTGCGCGCCCGGCGAGGTGCGGCCCGGCATGTGGGCCGAGGTGTACGGCGCCCGGCAGCCGGTGCAGGCGCTGGCCGCCGCCGCCGGCGTGGCCGCGAACGTGCTGCTCGCCCTGTCGGCCCGGCTGGCGCCGCGCTGCACGGCCTGGCAGGAAGCCGCCACGGAGGTGGCCGCATGAAGCTGCTCACGCGCATCTACGCCATCGCCCTGCTGGGGCTGCTGGCGCTGCTGGCGGCGCTGCTGCTGCTGGCCCAGCAGGCCCAGCAGACGCGCCAGGCCGAGCTGCAGGCCCTGCGCGACGGCCACCTGCTGCGCAACCTGCGCACCGCCGCCGAGAACTACCTCGCCACGGGGCTGCAACTGGAGCAGCTCGAAGTCCTGCAGCAGGTCATCGCGCGCGAGCAGGCCGCATTCGCCGGGGTGGTGGCCATCGACGTGTTCGCCGCCGGCGGCACCGTGCTCTACAGCACCGACGTGGGCAACCGCGGCACCCAGGTGCCCGAGGGCTGGCGCGCCTGGCTGGCGCCCGACCTGCCGTGGGACAGCGCCGCGCCGGGCCAGCGCCAGATCGGCACCCGCTTCGAGAACGACCTGGGCCAGGCGGCCGGGGGCATCGTGGTCACCTTCTCCACCGTGGCCGCGCCGCTCACGCTGGCCCAGTGGTACGAGCGCGGCCAGCAGGCGGTGCAATGGCTCGCCATGCTGGCGCTGGCGTGCGCGGCCGTGGCGGCGCTGCTGTACGCCGGGCTGCGGCAGGCGCTCAAGCCGTATGGCGACGCGGCCCGGGTGCTGCAGGGCGCGCCCGCGCCGCCGGGCGCGGCCACGCCCCTGGTGCAGGCTGCCCAGGCCCAGCGCGCGCGCTGGGACGCGGCGCGCCAGCGCTACCAGCAGGGCATGCGGCAACTGGAGGAGCTCGACCATGAGGCATGACAGCGCATGGCAGGACCTGCGCTGGCGCGTCGGCCTGTGGGTGTTCGCCGTGCTGGCGGGCGTGGGCAGCGCCTGCGCCGCCTGGACGCTGCACGGGCTGCGCGCCAGCGGCGAGCGCGCCGCGAACCAGGACGTGCAGGCCATCGCCCAGTCCGTCGCGCAGACCCTGGCCCAGCAGCTCGGCCGGGCGGTGCGCCTGGGCATTCCGCTGGCCGAGCTGCCCGGCGTGCCGCCCTACCTGGAGGCCACCTTGAAGCGCCAGCCCGTGCTCAGCGCCCTGGCCGTGGAGCAGGCCGACGGCACCCCCCTGCACGCCGTGGGGCGGCCGCTGGCGCCGGGGGCGGTGCGCGTGCCCATCGTATCCGGCGCTGCGGCGCTCGCACCCGGCGCCGCGCCCGCGGGCTTCGTCGTGGCGGGCACCGAGAGCGCCGCCGCGCTGCCGGGCAGCCAGGGGCAGGCCCTGTGGATCAGCGCCGTGGCGGTGCTGGGCACGGCGCTGGCGGCGGCGCTCTGGGCGGCACTGCGCCCTGGCGCCCGCCTGGAGGCCCAGCGCCGCGCCGTCCTGGCGCGGCTGCAGCAGGGCCGCGGCGACGGCCTGCCGCCGCCCGAAGGGCGGGGACGCGCCGATGGGCTGCAACTGGTGCTCGACACCCTGGCCCAGGGCGACGACGAGCAGCGCGCCGCGCACGAGGCCCTGCAGGCCTACGCGCACGAACTGCTGACGATGGATTTCGACGGCCACATGCGTGCGGGCATCGAGCGCATCGTGCGCCAGGCCGCGGAGACACACTGAGATGAAACAACACCCCCCTGAGGCGTTTCGCGCCTTCCCCCCGCTTTCGCAGTGCTGCGCACTGCGGACAGGGGGACGCCGCCAGCGCGGCGGGGCGGCCCTTGCGCGGTGGCCCGCGCATGGGCCGCGCCGGTTTCATGGGCTGCGGGTGGCGCGCAGCGCCATGGAAAACTGAGATGAAACAACACCCCCCTGAGCCGCTGCGCGCCTTCCCCCCGCTCTCGCATGGCTGCGCCATGCGGGCAGGGGGACGCAGCCCTCGCTGCGGGGCGGCCCTTGCTCGGCTGCCCATGCATGGGCCGCGCCGGTTTCATGGGCTGCGGGTGGCGCGTGGCGCCATGGATAACTGACATGCTGCTGCGCACACGCATCACTGGAATCGCCGCGGCCGGGCTGCTGTTTTCCGCGCTGTGCCTGCTGGGCGGCAGCCTGCTGCACGAGCAACTGCTGCGCCAGCGCCTGGCCGCCACCGCCCAGAGCGCGCAGGCGGCGCTGTGGGCCGAGGCGCTGGCCGCCGAGGACCGCGCGCTCGATGAGTCCACCGACAAGCTGCTGCTGGTGCCCCAGTTCCAGCGCGGCGTGCGGCTGGGCGACAGCGACGACCTGGCCCAGGCCATGGAGCGCGAAGGGCTGCTGCCCAGGCCGGACGGGCCGCTGGCCCTGGTGGCGCTGCTGGGCATGGGCAGCGCGCCCATGCTCTGGGGGCAGACCCTGGACAGCCCGCTGCTCGACGCCGACAGCCTGGAGCGCGCCAGCGTGGGCGACGCCGTGGACGGCCTGCGCCTGGTCGGCAGCAGCAAGGTGCTGGTGCTGTCCACGCGCCGCCTGGCGGGGCAGGGCGATGCCGCCGTGCTGGTGCTGGCGCGCGACGCCAGCCATGCCCTGGCGCAGATGGCCCGGCGCACGGGCGCGGCGGTGGCCCTGCTCGACCTGCACGGGCGCCTGCTGCGCACCACCGATGCCGCGCTGTGGCAGGCAGCGGCCCCGCACGTGGCACTGCGCGGCGCCCAATACGCCGAGCTGGAGCTGGACGCGCGCAGCTACACCGTCAGCAGCATGCCGGTGAACGACCTGGCCGGCCATGCGGCGGGCACGCTGGTGACGCTGGCCGACCACACCCAGGACGCCGAGGCCAGCCGCTTCCTCGAACGCCTGGCGCTGGGCGGCACGGCGGCGCTGGTGCTGGCCGTGCTGCTGGGGCTGAACTGGTACCTGCGGCGCAGCCTGCAGCCGCTGGAAAAGTCCATCGACGCGCTGCAGGCCCTGGCGCAGGGCGACGCCAGCGTGCACCTGCCCTACAGCGGCAACGACGAGATCGGGCGCATCGCGCAGGCCGTGGCCACGTTCCGGCGCAATGCGCAGGAGCTGGCCGCCACGCGCGCGCTGCGCGAGCGCGTGCGCCGCCGCCAGGAGCGCCTGCTGCGCACCAAGCTGCAGGCGCTGGCCCAGGCCACGCACCAGCCGCTCGATTTCGAGGCCGGGCGCAGCGAGGAGGAGCAGTTGCGCCAGCTCGCGGGCGTGATGAACGAGCTGTCGGGCCGCCTCATCGACCAGCACCAGCGCCTCACCGGCATGGTGCAGGAGCTGCGCGAGGCGCTCATCACCAAGAACCGCCTGGCCGGGCTGGAGCAGGAGCTGCAGATCGCCGCGCAGGTGCAGCTCAGCATCCTGCCGCGCCAGCCGCCGCAGGACGCGCGCGTGCAGCTGCACTGCCACATCACGCCGGCGCGCGAGGTCGGCGGCGACTTCTACGACTACTTCTTCATCGACGACGCGCACCTGGGCTTCGTCATCGCCGACGTGTCGGGCAAGGGCGTGCCGGCGGCGCTGTTCATGACCATCACGCGCACGCTGCTCAAGGCCACGGCGCAGTTCATCGCCGAGCCCACGCGCTGCGTGGCGCAGCTCAACGACCTGCTGGCGGCGGAGAACGACCAGATGATGTTCGTCACGCTGTTCTACGGCGTGCTGCACCTGGAGAGCGGGCACGTGCGCTACGTCAACGCCGGGCACAACCCGCCCTACCTGCTGCGCGGCGACGGCAGCGTGGCGCCGCTGGCGCGCACCGGCGGCGTGGCCGTGGCGGTGAGCGAGGGCTTCGCCTACCGCCATGGCAGCGTGGATCTGCAGGCGGGCGACCAGCTCTTTCTCTACACCGACGGCGTGACCGAAGCCTTCGACCCCGACGGGCAGGAGTACGGCGACGCGCGCCTGGGCCAGGCCCTGCACGCCGCGCTGGCCGCCACCGACCACGCGCCCGCGCACATCGCCGCCCAGGTGCTGGCCGACGTGCATGCCTTCGAGCGCGGCGCGCCCCAGGCCGACGACATCACCTGCGTGGCGCTGCGCTACCTGGGCCATCAAAAATAGGAGCTGCTGGCGCTTGATTGGCAATGGTTTGACAGTGTTTTTATTGTGAAGTGACCGCCAATCAAGCGCTGGCAGCTCCTGAAGGAATAGCGGCGCATTGTGCTGGCAGCGCGGGACGGGTTCCCTCGCCCCGGACGCAGGCGCCCAACATCGTCCCGGGCGGCGCGTGCGCCCGTTACTAGAATTTCCCAGCCCTCTGGAGGACATGCCTTGAAAATCCCCTGCGACCCCTGCGACCCTTGCGACAGCGCCGCCACGGCGCCGGACAGCGTGCAGCGCTTTTGCGCCCACACCACGCCCTATGCGCCCGAGGCGCAGACCGAGGCCGGCTTCATCGCCGCCATGCGCGACCTCACGCGCTGGCACCAGCAGCGCTCGCCCTGGTACCGCGCGCTGCTGGCGCAGCAGGGCGTGCGGGTGGACGCGCTGGCCACGCTGGACGACCTCATCGCCCTGCCGCCCGTGCACGCCAACTTCTTCAAGCAGCACGAGGCGCTGTCGGTGCCCGAAGACGCCGTGGCCCTGCACCTCACCTCCTCGGGCACCACGGGGCAGAAGTCGCAGATGTTCTTCGACGCCTTCACCATCGGCAACGCGCGCCGCATGGTGGACGACGTGATGCAGGCGCGCGGCGTGGCCAGCAGCGCGCCGGCCAACTACCTGGTCAACGCCTACGAGCCCTACGAGGGCCTGCGCGTGGGCACCTCCAACACCAACCAGTACCTGATGCGCTACGCGCCGCCGGCCAAGGTGTTCTGGTCGCTGCGCGCCGTGGGCGAGGGCCAGCACGAGTTCGACGCCTTCGGCGCCCTGGCGGCGCTGCAGGACTATGCGCAGGACGGCGTACCGGCGCGCATCATCGGCTTCCCGGCCTTCCTGCACTTCGCGCTGCAGCGCATGCAGCGCCTGGGGCTGGCGCCGCAGCGCCTGCCCGAAGGCAGCTGCGTGATCTTCGGCGGCGGCTGGAAGGGCCACGCCGACCAGGCCATCGCCAAGGACGCGCTGCACGCCAGCATCACCCACTGGCTGGGCATCGCGCCCGAGCGCATCGTCGAAACCTTCGGCGCGGTGGAGCACAGCATTCCCTACGTCGGCTGCACGCGGCACCGCCTGCACGCGCCCATGTGGTCGCGCGTGCTGGTGCGCGACGTGCGCACCCTCGCGCCCGTGCCCGACGGCCAGCCGGGCTTCCTGTCCTTCCTCTCGCCCTACATCACCTCGGTGCCCGCGCACAGCGTGGTCATGGGCGACCTGGCCGTGCGCCACTCCGCCGGCAGTTGCGGCTGCGGCTGCCCCACGCCGTGGTTCGAGGTGCTGGGCCGCGCCGGCACGTCGAGCAACAAGAGCTGCGCCGCCGCTGCTGCTGATCTGCTGCCCTCGGCCTGAAAGGAATTCCATGCAAACGACCGACTTGACGCCCGAGACCGGCACACACTACTGGTTCGGCCAGTGGATCGCCGCCGATGCCTTGCCCCAGGCCCTGCAGGGCCTGGGCGCGCACATCGACGCCACGCTGCCCCGGCCCTTCCCGCTGCAGGCGCTGCTGGCCGCCTGCGACCGCCTGGCGCAGCAATTGCAGGCGCGCAGCGGCTGCCATGCCGCGCTGTTCGAGGAAGCCTGCCGCACCTGCCCGCCCGAGGACGCCGACGCCATGCTGCAGGCCATGGCCGCCATGCTGGCGCGCGACGCCATGCAGGAGAAGCTGCGCAGCGAACTCGGCAGCGCCCACCCCGGCGCGCTGCAGCGGCGCTACCCCGGGCGCCAGTACGAGGCCTGGGCGCCCTGCGGCTGCGTGGTGCACGTGGCGCCGTCCAACGTCTTCACGGCCGCTGCGATGGGCCTGGTCGAGGGGCTGATGGCGGGCAACGTCAACGTGGTCAAGACCAGCGCGCGCGACGGCCGCGTGGCCGCGCTGTTCGCCGCCGCGCTGGCCGGTGCCGACCCGGGCGGCCAGCTCGCCGCCTACATGGCCGTGCTGCGCCTGCCGTCGAGCGACCAGGGCGCGCTGCGCCAGCTCTTCGCCTGCGCCGACGTGGTCTCGGCCTGGGGCGGCGAGAAGGCCGTGGCCGCCGTGCGCGCGCTGGTGCCCGCGCATGCGCGCCTGGTCACCTGGGGGCACAAGGTCTCGTTCGGCTACCTGGCGGCCGACTGCCTGGACGACGACGCCGCGCTGGAGGGCTTCGCGCGCGACATCTGCCGCCTCGACCAGCAGGCCTGCTCCAGCCCGCAGACCCTGATGGTGGAGACCGACGCGGCCGGCCTGCACGCCGTGGCCGCGCGCCTGGCGGCGCTGCTGGCGCGCGTCTCGCCCCAGATTCCCGGCCAGCAGCCCGACAGCGCCGAGCAGGCCGAGATCACCACCGTGCTCAGTGTGGCGCGCTGCGAGGCGCCGCTGGGCCTCACGGCGGTCACTGAAGACCCGCAGGGCCAGTGGCGCATCGTGCTCGACACGCGCCCAGGGCTGCGCCCTTCGCCGCTGTTTCGCACCCTCTGGCTCAAGCCGGTGCAGCGCGCGCAGCTCGCCGCCCTGCTGCGCCCCATGCGCGCCTGGCTGCAGACCTGCGGGCTGGCCGCCGGCCTGGCCAGCATGGCGCCGCTGGCGCGCGTGCTGCTGTCGGCGGGCGTGAGCCGCATCACCCGCCCCGGCGAGATGGTGGATAGCTACCTGGGCGCGCCGCACGACGGCGTGTACGCCCTGCAGCAACTGGCGCGGCGCGTGTCGGTCGATGGGCCGCCCGTGCTCCAGCACTTCGGCCAGCTCGACGCGCTGGAGCCGCCGCAGAGGCTGCCCGCGCCGCGCGCGCCCATCCTGGACAAGAGCGGCTTCCAGTCCCTGGAGGCACGCGACCCGCAGGCCGGCCTGGTGGTGCGCAGCGGCGGCTCCAGCGGCAAGGTGGCGTACTCCAGCTTCCGCTGGGCCGACTACCACGCGCAGATGGCCGCCACCGCCGACGGCATGGTGGCCGCCGGGCTCGACCCGGCCACCGACCGCGTGATGAACCTGTTCGCCGCGGGCCACCTGTACGGCGGCTTCATCAGCTTCTGGACCATCCTGGAGCACCTGCGCGTGCTGCAACTGCCCATGGCGCTGCTGCCGGACTACGAACTCATCGCCGAGCAGATCATCGAGCACCAGGCCAACACCCTGGTCGGCGTGCCGCCGCACCTGCTGGCGCTGTTCACCGCGCAGGGCGAGCGCCTGCGCGCCTGGGGCGGGGTGAAGAAGATCTTCTACGGCGGCGAGCCGCTGTCGGCCGCGCAGGAGCGCTTTTTGACCGCGGAATGCGGCGTGGCGCTGGTGCGCTCGGCCGCCTACGGCTCCAACGACGCTGGCCCCATGGGCTACCAGTGCCTGCACAGCGGCGGCACCGTGCACCACCTGCACACGCGGCTGCAGACGCTGGAGATCGTCGAGCTGGAGCGCGACGCGCCGGTGCAGGGCGATGCCGTGGGCCGCCTGCTGTTCACGCCGCTGGCGCGCAGCGCCCCGCGCATCGAGCGCTACGAGATCGGCGACATGGGCCGCTGGGTCAGCGGCCCCTGCGCCTGCGGCCGCCAGGAGCCGCGCTTCGAGCTGCTCGGGCGCCTGGGCGACGTGTTCAAGGCCGGGCCGCTGATGAACTACCGCCATTTCGCCGACACGCTGGGCCAGCGCTTCGGCTACGCCGGGGCGGTGCAGCTGCACGTGCAGAGCGATGGCCCGCGCACGCTGCTCGACATCTGGGTCAGCGACCTGTGGGACGACAGCCGCAGCGATGCCGTGGTGGCCGAGCTGTTCGCCGGCTACGAGCCGCTGCAGTGCGTGGCCGAGGCCGCGCTGCCGTTCGTGCTGCGCATCCGCCGCGTGCCCGATGCCGACTTCGTGCGCAACGCGGCCAGCGGCAAGCTCATCCACGTGTGCGACCACCGTGCCGGAGCCTGAACCATGTCTTCTCTGTCCCCCGACCGTGCCTTGGGCGAGCTGCTGGCCTTCGCCCGCGCGCACTCGCCGTTTTATAGAGACTTCTACGCGGCTGTCCCCCCAGGCAGCACGCGGCTGGCCGACTACCCGGTGCTCGACAGCCAGCGCTTCTGGGCCGCCAACACCGTGCAGGGCAACCAGGTGTTCACCGCGCCGGTCACCGAAGGCATCACCTTCAAGAGCGGCGGCACCACCGGCCAGCCCAAGTACTCGGTGTTCACGCACGCTGAGTGGCGCCGCTTCACCGACGCCTTCGGGCAGGGCATGCGCCGCGCCGGGCTGCAGCCCGGCGACCGCATCGGCAACCTGTTCTACGCCGGCAAGCTGTACGCGTCGTTCCTGTTCATCGCGCGCTCCATCGAGGCGGCGGGCGTGGGCATCTGCTACCCCGTGGCGGGCGATGACCTGGACGAAATCCTCGCCACCTGGCGCCAGTTCGACCTGAACGTGCTCGCCGGCGTGCCGACCACGCTGATGAAGCTGCTCGAGCGCCTCACGCCCGAGGACCGCGCGCGCCTGCGTCTGCAGACCTTCCTGTACGGCGGCGAGCCCATGTTCGAAGACCAGATCGCCGCCGTGCAGGCCGTGTTCCCCGGCTGCCAGGTGCGCTCCATCGGCGTGGCCGGGGTGGACTACGGCGAGCTCGGCTGGGCCAGCCCCGGCGGCGCGCCGGGCGTGCACCACTGCTTCGACGAGAGCACCGTCATGGAACTGCTGGACGAGCATGGCCTGCCCATCGAGGCCACGGGCCAGCCCGGGCGCATCGTGCTCACCAACCTGCACCGCCGGCTCATGCCCATCGTGCGCTACCCGGTGGGCGACCAGGGCGAGTGGCTCGATCCGCCCGGCACGCCGGCACGGCGCTTTCGCCTGCTCGGGCGCACCGAGGAGGGCGCGCGCATCGGCCCCATGACGCTGTACATCGACGACGTGCGCCAGGCGCTGCACGCGCTGGAGCATTCCGGCACGCCGCTGGGGCTCAAGGACTTTCAGCTCGTCGTCACGCACCACGCCCGGCGCGACGCCTGCTGCCTGCGCATCGCCGTGGCCGAGCCGCAGGCGCATGGCGCGGCCGCGAGCCAGCGCGTGTTGGACGGCATCTACGCCGCGCGCCCCATGTTCCACGACCTGCTGGCGCAGGCGCTGGTGCATCCGCTGGAGGTGCAGTGGGTGGCGCTGTCCGCGCTGCACACCAACCCGCGCACCGGCAAGCTGCTGCGCGTGGTGGACCAGCGCCATGGCTGATCCCGCCGCCATCGCCCCCTGGCTGCACCTGAGCCTGCCCGCCACCGCGCGGGCGCTCGGCCCGCTGCAGGCGCTGGTGCTGGCCCAGGCGCAGGCGCTGGGCTTCGGGCACGCCGCGCAGCAGCGCATGCGCGCCGCCTGCGACGAGGCCCTGGCCACCATCCTGCGCCTGAGCCACGACGCCAGCGCCGATGCCGACAACGTGCTGCAGGCGCACCTGGGCGTGGAAGACGGCGCGCTGCTGCTGCGCCTGTGCGACAACGGCCTGCCCTACGACATGAGCCTGCTGCCGTCCTACAACCCGCGCCGGCCCGAGCAGGCGCGCGAGGACGCGGCGGGCCTGGCGGCCTTCCTGATGCAAAAGCTCGCCGACCGCTGCCAGGTGCTCAACCAGGGGCAGCAGGGCCACCACGTGGAACTGCACTGGCGCCTGCCCGACGCTGCGGCGGAGGATGCGCTGGCCGGCGACGGCGCCGACGTGCCGGAGCTGCCCGCGCCCGCGGCCCAGGCGCCCGCGATCCGCCCGCTGCGGGCGCCCGACGCCATCCACCTGGCGCGGCTGATGTACCGCAGCTACGGCTACTCCTACGTCAACCCCGACATGTACATCGCCGAGCGCATCCTGGCGCGCGTGGGCGACGGGCGCCTCACCTCCTGGGTGGCCGCCGTGCCCGGCGAGGCGGCCCCCGTGGGCCACATCGCCTTCATGAAGGCGCACCGCGACGACGACACGCTCGAAGTCGGCGCCGCCGTGGTGGCGCCGCAGCAGCGCGGCGGCGGGCTGCTGGGCGCGCTGCTGTCCACCGCCACCGAGGCGCTGCGCCAGCGCCCCGAGCGCGCGGCCTTCGTGCACGCCGTCACGGCGCACCCCTTCACGCAGAAAACCTTCGGCCGCCTGGGCTACCTGCCCACGGCGCTGCTGCTGGCCTACACGCCGGCCAGCCTGCGCTTTCGCAGCATCGGCGCCCGCCCCACGGGCGAGCGCGGCAGCGTCTACTACGCCTGCAAGCTGCTGCGCCCTGCCGCGCCGCAGCCCGTGTACCTGCCCGAAGCGCTGCAGCCGCTGGTGCTGCCGCGCGCGCACGACATCGGCCTGCCGCTGCGGCCCCAGCCCCTGCCCGCGGCGCCGCTGGAGGGCGCCACCGACCTGCAGGTGCAGGCCGAGGCCGCGCTCAACGCCGCCTTCCTGACCCTGCGCCACGCCGGTGCCGACCTGGCGCCCGTGCTGCGCCGCACGCTGCGCCAGCTGTGCCGCGCGCACGTGGACGTGGTGTACCTGAGCCTGGACCTGGGCCAGCGCGCCACCGGCGCGGCCTGCGCCGAGGCGCTGGCGCAGGGCTTCATCGCGGCCGGGCTCACGCCCTTCATGCCCTGGCCCGCCACGCTGTGCCTGCAGTACCTGAACAACCAGACGCTGGAGGAAGCGCGCGTCTGCGCCGTGGGCCCCGCCGCCGAGGCCCTGCGCAGCGCGGTCTTCACGGCCTACCGGGCGCAGGAGCTGCTGTAGGTGCTATTGAATAAGGAGCTGCTGGCGCTTGTTGTACAAGGAATTCAGATGCTTTTGTGTCTGAATGACTTGCGTAGAAAGCGCTGGCAGCTCCTTTTTTGAGAGCGCCGTATGAAACTGGCGCTGCCCAGGCCAGGCAGCCGCGGAGCTGGCTTTGCCAGGCCGCTGGCTGCGTCCCCCTCCCGGAGCGCGCAGCGCGCAGAGAGAGGGGGAAGCGGCGCAGCCGCTCAGGGGGTGCTTCAACCTAGATTCGGCAGTTGACCGCTTGCAATCGTCAGGAGAGCCGTATGGATACTGACTTTCGCTGCTTCGCTGGCGTTCACCTGTTGGGTGAGAGCGCTACGCACTCGCCAGCACCGCGCTCGGCGCGCCATGCGGCGTTGCTCCTCCTTGCGGGCAGGAGCCCGCCGCGTCGTCGCGCCTTGCCTGGCACGCCGATCACGGCACTGACGAGCGCGTTCAACTGCCGAATCTAGGTTCAATTCTCGAACGTCAGCCGCAGCGTGCACAGCCCATCGGCGTTGCTGCTGGCGCGGGCGCTGTGGGCCGACTGGCCGACCAGGTAGCCGGCCATCTGCAGCTCGGCCTCGGTGCTGGCCATCAGTTCCTCGGCCGAGGGGGGCTGCTTGGCCAGCGGCAGCAGGCCGCCGCGGTAGCGCACGATGAGGGTGAAGATGTATTCGTCGAAGCCCGTCTCCACCTCGATCTCGCTCAGCGGGCCGGCCACCAGGTGGTGGCTGGTGAGCGCTTCCACCACCTGCCAGCCCACCAGCTCGGCGCGCCGCACGGGCTCGTGGCGCGCGCCCCAGAGCCGGCCCTGGCCTTCGAGGAATTCGGTGATGTCGTCCAGCGTGGTGCTGGCCAGCACGAAGCGCTTGCGCGTGCCCTGGCGGATGCCCAGGCGGAACACCGAGGACATCAGCACCGTCACGCACACCCCCGCCGCCAGGCCCGACAGCGCCACGGTGGCCAGCGCGGGCCAGAGCTTCTGGATGGCCGGCTGGATGACCGGCATGCCCGTGCCCACCACCAGCCCCAGGCCCACGGCCAGCACGCGCCGGTTGTCCAGCATGCGCGAGGCGATGAGCTGCAGGCCGCTCAGGGTGGTGAAGGTGGCCAGGTACAGCAGCAGCGCGCCCATCACCGGCGCGGGCAGCAGCAGCCAGGCGCCGATGAGCTTGGGCACCAGCGCCGCCAGCAGCAGCAGGGCGGCGGTCCAGTAGCCCAGGTAGCGGCTGGCGCTGCCCGAGGCGGCGGCCAGGCTCACCGCGCCGCCGCTGGCGGCCAGCGGCAGGCCGTTGACCAGCGCGGCGAACAGGTGCGCCACGCCCTCGGCGCGCACGCCGCGCGCCAGCGGGCGCAGGTGCGGGCGCACCCAGTCGGCGTCGGCGCTGCGCTGCACGATGGTCTGCGTGCCCATGGAGGTGAGCGCCAGCGCGAACCCGGTCACCGCATACGGCACGATGGCCCCGGCCTCGAAGCGCCAGCCGAACGCCGGCAACTGCGGCAGGCGCAGCCAGGGCAGCGCCTGCCAGGCCTGCACCTGCTCGGGCAGCAGGCCCAGCAGCAGGCTCAGGGCCATGCCCATCAGCAGCCCGGCCAGCGGCGCCAGCAGCTTGAGCAGGCCCCTGGCCCAGACGTTGCAGCCCACCATGGTGGCCAGGGCCAGCGCGCCCGCCAGCAGCGACGTGCCCGACAGCGGCTGGCTGTAGGCGCTGGCGCCGAACATCTGCTGCAGGCCCAGTGCGCCCAGGCCCAGGCCGATGAGCATCACCGCCACGCCCGAGACCTCGGTGGTGAAGACGTTGCGCATGCGCAGGATGAGGAAGCTGAAGCCGATCTGCGTCAGCCCCACCACCCAGACCATGCCGAACACCGCGTCCAGCCCGCTGCCGGGCAGGCTGGCCACCAGGTACATGCCCGGCAGCACCGCGCCCGTGGTCTGCAGCGGGTAGTAGTAGCCCGCGCCGAGGTAGCGCAGCGCCCGCACCTGCAGCACGATGACCAGCGCCGACACCAGCAGCGTGGCCGAGGCGATGTTCAGGAACCCGCCCGGCTCGGGCAGCCCGCTGGCGCGCGCGTAGATGTCGGGGATGACCATGAGCGCGCCCAGGAAGGCGAGCTGCTGCAGCGCCAGCCCCAGCGCCAGCCGGGCGGGCAGCGGGTCGTTGACGCCGAAGGCGATGTTGTCGGGACGCCTCATGCGCCAACCTCTGTCAGTCGAGCACGGGCATCAGCTGCGTGCCGCCGGGCTCGGTGGCCCAGAGGTCGCCTGTGTCCAGGTCGAACCACCAGCCGTGCAGCACCAGGCTGCCCGCCTCGACGCGCGCGCGCACCCAGGGGTAGGTCATGAGGTTCTTCAGCGAGCCAGCCACCGAGGCGCGCTCGACCAGCGCCGGGTTGTCCTTCAGGCGCTCCAGCGGGGCCAGCAGGGGCTGGCCCTGGGCGTCCTTCTCGGACAACTGCAGGCGGCTGGCGTCCAGCGCCATCGACACCCAGTTGCCGATGAAGTCGCTCTGCAGCAACTGGCCGCCCGCAGCGCCCAGCATGGCCTTGATGCCGCCGCAGTGCGCGTGGCCCAGCACGATGATGTGGTCCACCTTCAGGTGGAGCACCGCGTATTCGATGGCCGCGCCCGCGCCGTCGAAGTGGCGCTCGGGGTCGTAGGGCGGCACCAGGTTGGCCACGTTGCGCACCACGAAGAGCTGGCCCGGGTCGGCGTCGGACAGCAGCGTCGGGTCCACGCGCGAGTCGCTGCACGAGATCACCAGCGCCGGCGGGGCCTGGCCGAGATCGACCAGGCGGCGCATCAGGTCGTTGTTCTTTTCATAGAAGCGCTGGCGGAAGTGCTTGATGCCTTCGAACAGGTGGCTGATGTCGCGGCAGGCGGCGCCGGGAGCGTGCGTATGGTCGTGGTGGGCCAAGATGGTTTCTCCAAGGGTCGGTCGGTACGGGTGCGAATGCTGCCACGGCAGCCGGCGGGAATGGATGAATCGGGGCGATGTTTTTAAGTGGCCAGCTCCAGCTCCAGCAGCAGCACGTTGCGCTGCCCCTCGCGCCGGTACAGCAGCTGGCGCAGGTAGTGGCGCATCAGGCGCAGGCCGTGGCCGCCGATTTCGGCGTCGTCGAGCGACGCGGCCAGCTCCGGCGAGGCCTGGGCCGTGGGGTCGAAGGCCTCGCCGTCGTCCTCGATGCGCAGCGCCAGGCCGCCGGGTGTCGGGCCGCAGGCCAGCCACAGCCGGGCGCCCTGGCCGTCAGCGCGCCGGGCGTGGGAGGCGACGTTGGCCAGCGCCTCGTCGGCGCACAGGGTGAGCGCGAACAGGGCCTTGGGCGGCCAGCCGTGCTGCGCGCCCAGGGCTTCGAGCCAGGCCAGGGCGCTGGCCACGGCCGGCGCGCCGCTGCCGGGCGCCAGCCGGTCGGGCTCGGCCGTCCAGGGCGGCCACGGCGGGTCGGTGGGGGCTGTGGTCATGGCGGGTTCTTTCACGCTCAGTGTTCGAAGTGCAGGCGCAGCACGGACTGGCCCGCGTCGGCGCCGCTGCCCGCGCTGGCGCTCACGCGGTCGGCCAGGTGGCGCAGCAGCAGGCCGGACATCTGCGCCAGCGCCGCGTCGATGGCGCTGTCGTCGCCGTCCAGCAGGCTGGCCGGCGCCGGCGTGCCGGGCGTGGCGGTGGGCAGCGGCAGCGGGGCGCCGCTGTGCAGCAGCTCCAGGTCCAGGTTGAATTCGTCGAAGCTGCCGCGGATGCCGGTGACCTGGCGCGGCCCGCCTGCGCTGGCGGCAATGGCCTCGGCCGCCTCCAGCGCGGCCAGCGCGGCGCGCTGCACCACGGCGCGGCGCGCGCCCCAGGCGGCGCCACGGGTCTCGACGAAGCCGGTGATGTCGGCGTGCAGCTGCGGGCTGCCGGCCTGCAGCGGCTGCGCGGCGCGCTGCCCGGTGCCGATGCGCAGCACCAGGTTCAGCACGATGACCAGGATGCCCGCGACCACGAAGCCGTCGCCCACCAGGAAATGCAGCGACTGCGGCACGTGCTGGGCCAGTTGCGGCAGCTGCAGCAGCGCCAGCCCGGCGCTGAGCGACAGGCCCACGGCGAAGATGGCGCGGCTGTCCATGGCCCGCGAGGCCACCAGTTCCATGCCCGACACCATCAGAAAGCCCGCCGCGTACAGCCCCACCGCGCCCAGCACGGGCTCGGGGATCAGCGTCAGCGCCATGGTCAGCTGCGGCAGGAAGGCGATCAGCGCCAGCAGCGCCGCGGCGGCGAAGCCCACCACGCGCGCCGTGGAGCGCGTGGCGTACACCAGCGCGATATTGGCCGAGCTGACGCAGGTGGGAAAGCCGCCCAGCAGGCCCATGGCCAGGTCGCCCAGGCCGTTGGCCTTGATGCCGCTGGCCACGGCCTGCATGTTGGCGCGCTTCCAGTCGGCGTCGTCCATCTTGTCGAGCATGATGACGCTGCCCAGCATGTCCAACTGCGTGAGGACGGCCACCAGGGCCACCGCCACCATCATCCCGGCGTCCAGGCTGAACACGGGCGCTGCCACGGCGGGCAGCGCCACCAGCGGCACGCCCTGCAGCGCCTGCGCGCCTTCGAGCCGCCCCAGCAGCGCGGCCAGCGCCACGCCGGCGCCGATGGCCAGCAGCAGCGCCATGAGGCGCAGGCGCCGGCCCCACACCGACAGCACCACGATGCCGCCCAGCGTCACCCCCGCCACCAGGGCGCTGGCGCCGTCCACGTGCCATTGGCCGTCGCCCACGCCCAGGGCGTGGCGCACCGACGAAGACACCAGCGCCATGCCGCCCATGCAGATCACCACGCCCACCACGGGCGGCGGGAACAGCGCGCGCATGTGGCGCACCAGCGGCGCCATGGCCAGCGCCACCAGGCCGTAGACCAGCGCCGCCGCCGCCATGCCGCCCGGGCCGTGCGCGGCCACCAGCGCGGCGCCGAAGGCGATCATGAACGGGTTGGGCATGTGCACCAGCAGCGCGCCGCTGCCCCAGCGCCCGCCCCAGGCCTGCAGCGCGGTGCACAGGGCCATGCCCAGCAGCGTCATGGCCACCATGGACTGCGTGCCCCAGCGGTCCAGCCCGGCCATGCGCGCCGTGACCAGCACGTAGGCGATGAAGGCCATGGCCGTGGCCGCGTGCTGCGCGCCCAGCACCAGCAGCGTGGCCAGGGGCGGGCGTTCGCCGGCGGCGTACACCAGGTCGGGCGGGCGGCGCCGCACGGGCAGGGCGGGCAGGCGCAGGGCGGGCAAGGGCATGGGACAGTGGCGGCGTGGAAAGTAAAAACGCCGCGCTATCATCGCGGCGGCTTGCATTCTGCGATAAACCACGCCTTCGCCCACAGAGATTTTTTGCCATGACGATTGCCACCGAAACCACCGCCTCCGCCACCATCGTGTCCCTGCAGGGGCAGATCAACAGCGCCAACGCCACCGCCATGGAAGCGCAGGTGCTGGCCATCGTCGATGGCGGCGCCCGCAACCTGGTGTTCGACTTCTCGGCGCTGGACTACATCTCCAGCGCGGGGCTGCGCATGGTGCTGGTGGTGGCCAAGCGCCTGAAGCAGGAAGGCGGCCTGCTGGTGCTGTGCGGCATGCAGCCGCACGTGCGCGAGGTGTTCGACATCAGCGGCTTCCTGGCCATCCTGAACGTCGAGCCCACGCGCGCCGAGGCCCTGGCCCGCTTCTGATCTTGCTCTCGTAGTGATAGCTGCCAGCGCTTTCCAGGCAAGCGCTGGCGTGCTTTTTTATACCTAAAAAAAATCCCAAGGAGACTCCCATGCTGCTGACGCAGGACCAGACCATGGTGCGCGACGCCGTGCGCGATTTCGTGCGCGACCAGATCACCCCGCACGCCGCCCGTTGGGACAAGGAGCACCACTTCCCGCGCGACGTGCACCAGGGCCTGGCGCAACTCGGCGCCTACGGCATCTGCGTGCCCGAGCAGTACGGCGGCGCCGGGCTGGACTACGTGACGCTGGCGCTGGTGCTGGAGGAAATCGCCGCGGGCGACGGCGGCACCAGCACTGCCATCAGCGTGACCAACTGCCCGGTCAACGCCATCCTGATGCGCTACGGCAGCGAGGCGCAGAAAGCCGCGTGGCTCGCGCCGCTGGCGCGCGGCGAAATGCTCGGCGCGTTCTGCCTGACCGAGCCGCACGTCGGCTCGGACGCCTCCGCGCTGCGCACCACGGCGGCGAAGGAGGGCGACGGCTACGTCCTCAACGGCGTCAAGCAGTTCATCACCAGCGGCCGCAACGGCCAGGTGGCCATCGTCATCGCCGTGACCGACAAGGCCGCGGGCAAGAAGGGCATGAGCGCCTTCCTGGTGCCCACGGACACCCCGGGCTACGTGGTGGCGCGGCTGGAAGACAAGCTGGGCCAGCACAGCAGCGACACGGCGCAGATCAACTTCGACAACTGCCGCATTCCCGCCGCCAACCTGATCGGCGCCGAAGGCGAGGGCTACAAGATCGCGCTGTCGGCGCTGGAGGGCGGGCGCATCGGCATCGCCGCGCAAAGCGTGGGCATGGCGCGCGCGGCGTTTGAGTGCGCGCTGCAATACAGCAAGGAGCGCGAGAGCTTCGGCCAGCCCATCTTCAACCACCAGGCCGTGGGCTTTCGCCTGGCCGAGTGCGCCACGCAGATCGAGGCCGCGCGCCAGCTCATCTGGCACGCCGCCAGCCTGCGCGACGCCGGCCAGCCCTGCCTGAAGGAAGCCGCCATGGCCAAGCTGTTCGCCAGCGAGATGGCCGAGCGCGTGTGCAGCGCCGCCATCCAGACGCTGGGCGGCTATGGCGTGGTGAACGACTTCCCGGTGGAGCGCATCTACCGCGACGTGCGCGTGTGCCAGATATACGAAGGCACGAGCGACGTGCAGAAGATCATCATCCAGCGCGCGCTGGCGTGAGTGGTTTTTGCTCTTGAAATAGGAGCTTCTGGCGCTTTCTGGGTGGGCGCTAGAGGCCGTTTTGGCTGTGATCGGTGCTGCGCTGGCGCAGTACCACGGTGATTTGGCCGTTGGTTTCGATGGTGGCGCGCTCCACCTCGTGGGCATGCAGGCATCCGGCCGAGCGCAGGGCCGCGGCCACGTCATCGGCGGTCAGCGCCTCGGCGCGCATCACCGGCTCGTTCACCACGCCGCCCTTTATCAGCACGCGCGGGCGCCCGTCGATCCAGCGCCCCAGGCGCGGAAAGCGGTAGCCCAGCCGGGCGATCAGCGTGTGGCACAGCACCAGCGTGGCGGCAGAAATCAGCCCGCCCACCAGCGAGTTGTCGCCCGCATTCATGGAGTTCTGCACCGCGTTCGAGAGGATGAGCAGCAGCACCAGGTCGAACGGCGCGTACTGCCCCACCTGTCGCCGCCCGGTGACGCGCAGGAACACCAGCAAGAAGGCATAGACCACCAGCGCGCGCACGACGAATTCCCACCAGGGAACGCTCAAATCCAGCATGGCACGTCCTTTCAGCAACGCTCTATCGAGCAGTGTGCATCAGGCCTGCGTCTGATGACGAAGGCTATTGCCGGTACTGGCTGAGCAGGGCCTGGGCATCCAGGGGCACCCAGGCGTTGGTGGCGGTGTGCATTGGGGCCAATGTGACGGGTGTCGTCGGCGTTCGCAGCGCTTCGTCTTGCAGCACAGTGGGTGTAGGCGCGCACCCATACGTGTTCCGTGCGCACGTGGGTGATGGTGCTTTGGATGAGGATTTGTCCGTAAATAATGTTGACTCGCAGGCTGATCTTTCGCAAGGCGATGGTGGCAGCGGCCAAGTGGTTGAGTGCGAGAAAGATATGTTCGAGCTTCTCGTAGCGCACCAACAACTTGCGGAGCCGGTTAGGACTCCAGCACGGCCTCAAGCTGCGTCACGCCGTGCGCGTTCGCCCCTGTCACGGCGAGTTACAACGGGACGCCACGCCCGTCCACCAGCAGGTGACGCTTGCTGCCCTTTTTTTCCCCGGTCCGTCGGGTTGCGCCCCACAGCCTCTTGCGCCAATGGCGCCTTGAACATGGCTCCATCGATGCTCTGCCAGCGCCAGGCGACGCCCTCGAAATCGTCGTACTCGGCAAGGCCCGCGCGCCACAAGCTTTCGAAGAATCCGGCCTTGGACCACAGCATGAACTTCTGATGGATCGCGCTGGCGCTGCCAAAGCGTTCAGCCGGCAGCGCCTTCCACTGGCAGCCGGTGCGCAGTACATACATGATGGCCTCGAACACCAGCCGTGGCGGCTTCGTCGGCCGACCCGCCCCGACAGCGCGCTTGTACTGCTTGTCAGGATCGCGCACTGGCTGCGGCACCAGTGGCTCGACCCGCTTCCAGAACGCGTCCGTCACTTCCCACGAATTGGCATGCGCCTTGGCCATCCCGGTCTCCTGCGTCGCATCACGGGCAACTCAGGGACATAGTTTAATTTACGGATAAATCCTAAGAGTGTGTAAGAGAAGCCGGTACGCTGGATTCATCCACGCGTTTTGCATCGTCCTCGCCGCAGAGGCTGTACCCAGGCGCTTTCGACGCAGAAGCCGCCAACGCTTGCCAGTCAAGCGTTGGCGGTTTTTTTGCCCAGGGTGTTTGTTTCTCATTTATTGAGATGTGTATTCATATATTGAACTTTTGAAAAAAACTCCCTACACTCGCGGCTGTGTCGAAACGGGGCTTGGCCCTGCTACAGGAGTGACGTGTCAAACGCTCGCAAGAAACTCAAGGCCGCGGTCATCGGCAGCGGCAACATCGGTACGGACTTGATGATCAAGATCCTGCGCCATGGGCAGAACATCGAAATGGGCGCCATGGTCGGGATTGATGCCGCTTCGGACGGCCTGGCACGCGCTGCGCGCATGGGCGTGGCCACCACCCATGAAGGGGTGGAGGGGCTGGCGCGCCTGCCGGTGTTCGACGACATCGACTTCGTGTTCGACGCCACCAGTGCGGGCGCGCATGTGCACAACGATGCCTTCCTGCGCAGCCTCAAGCCCGGTCTGCGCATGATCGACCTCACGCCAGCGGCCATTGGCCCTTACTGCATTCCGGTGGTGAATGGTGAGAAACACCTCGATGCACTGAACGTGAACATGGTCACCTGCGGCGGCCAGGCCACGATCCCGCTGGTGGCCGCCGTCTCGCGCGTGGCTGTTGTGCACTACGGTGAGATCGTCGCCTCCATTTCCAGCAAGAGTGCGGGTCCAGGCACGCGCGCGAACATCGATGAATTCACCGAAACCACCTCCAAGGCCATCGAGGTGGTGGGGGGCGCCCGCAAGGGCAAGGCCATCATCGTGCTGAACCCTGCCGAGCCGCCGCTGATCATGCGTGACACCGTCTATACGCTGAGTGCATGGGCCGACGAAGATGCCATTGCCCGCTCGGTGGAAGAGGTGGCCGCGGCGGTGCAGGCCTACGTGCCTGGTTACCGTCTGAAGCAGCAAGTGCAGTTCGACCGTGTCGACAGGCCTATCCGCATTCCGGGCGTGGGCGATGCGCTCACCGGACTGAAGACCTCCATCTTCCTGGAAGTCGAAGGGGCCGCGCACTACCTTCCAGCCTATGCCGGCAACCTGGACATCATGACCAGCGCCGGCCTGCGTACCGCAGAACACATGGCCGCGCGCATGCTGGCCGCCGCAAACGCTTGAGGAGGCTCTGCGCCATGATCCCCAACAAGAAGATCTATATCTCCGACGTGACGCTGCGCGACGGCAGCCACGCCATCCGCCACCAGTACAGCGTGGCGCAAGCCCAGCAAATCGCCCGTGCGCTGGACGAGGCCCGCGTGGACTCGATTGAGGTCGCCCACGGAGACGGCCTGCAAGGCAGCAGTTTCAATTACGGCTTCGGCGCGCATACTGATCTGGAGTGGATCGAGGCTGTCGCCAGCGTGGTCAAGCACGCGGAGATCGCCACGCTACTGCTGCCGGGCATCGGCACCGTGCACGACCTGAAGAACGCCTACGACGCCGGCGTGCGCGTGGTGCGGGTCGCCACCCACTGCACGGAGGCCGACGTGTCCAAGCAGCATATCGAGTACGCCCGCAACCTCGGCATGGAAGCTGTGGGCTTCCTCATGATGAGTCACATGACCACGCCGCAAGCGCTGGCACAGCAGGCCAAGCTCATGGAGAGCTATGGCGCCACCTGCTGCTACGTGGTCGACTCGGGCGGCGCGCTGGGCATGCAGGATGTGCGCGAGCGCTTCCGGGCCTTCAAAGACACGCTCAAGCCGGAAACCCAGACGGGCATGCACGCTCACCACAACCTGAGCTTGGGCGTGGCGAACTCCATCGTGGCTGTGGAAGAAGGCTGCGACCGCGTGGATGCCAGCCTGGCCGGCATGGGCGCGGGCGCCGGCAATGCGCCGCTGGAGGCATTCATTGCCGCCATCGACCGCATGGGCTGGAACCACGGCACTGACCTCTACAAACTGCTCGACGCGGCCGACGACATCGTGCGCCCGCTGCAGGATCGCCCGGTGCGCGTGGATCGCGAGACGCTGGCACTGGGCTACGCCGGCGTGTACAGCAGCTTCTTGCGCCACAGCGAGGCGGCCGCGGCCAAATATGGCCTCAAGACGGTGGACATCCTCGTGGAACTGGGCCGCCGGCGCATGGTGGGCGGGCAGGAAGACATGATCGTCGACGTGGCGTTGGATCTGCTGAAGCAGCGCCGCGGCCGAGACCTTTCCCCAAGAGCGTAGACACGCTCTAAGAAGCCGGGCAGGCGCCTGCGATTCTGGCTGGGCACATCCCTGCGATGTGCCCCGGCGGTGTCGTGGGCGGCCGCTTCGGCAGGCCCGGCAGTGGCTCTCGCGGCCGGGTCAAACACCTGTGAGACAAGCAACATGACCGCACAACAACTTGGCCAGCCGGCACAAGCGCACGGCGCGCAGACCGCCATCAGCGATGCCGATCGCCGCCGCGCGCTTTTCGGTAGCGCCGTGGGCAGCACCATCGAGTGGTACGACTATTTCCTCTACGGAACCATGTCGTCCATCGTTTTTGCCAAGCTATTTTTCCCGTCCGGCGACCCGATCACCAGCCAGTTGTTGGCGCTCGCCTCGTTCGCTCTGGCGTTCTTGATCCGGCCCATCGGCGGGATCGTGTTCGCCCACGTCGGCGACCGGGTCGGCCGCAAGAAGACGCTGGTCATCACGCTGTCCATCATGGGCCTGTCCACTGTGCTGATCGGCCTGACGCCCACCTACGACCAGATCGGCGTCTGGGCGCCGATTCTGCTGACCATCCTGCGCCTGCTGCAAGGCCTGGCGCTGGGCGGTGAGTGGGGTGGCGGTGTGTTGCTGGCGGTGGAGTATTCGCCCGCCAACAAGCGCGGCTTCTTTGGCGCAGTGCCGCAGACGGGCGCACTGTTCGGCCTGGCGCTGGGCAATCTGGCGACCTCGGGCCTGAGCACCGTGTTCTCGGAGGAGGCCTTCTTGTCCTATGGCTGGCGCATTCCGTTCGTGCTGTCCATCGTGCTGGTGCTGATTGGCATGTGGATCCGCAACAAGGTGGAGGAAACGCCGTCGTTCCGCAAGGTGGCCGCCGAGGCCAAGGCCAATCCCAAGGGCTCGCAGCACCAGCGGATGCCCCTGATGGAGACGCTCACCAAGCACTGGCGCCCGGTGCTGATCGCCATTGGCGCCAAGTTCGTCGAAACCTCGACTTTCTTCCTGTTCGCCACGTTCACCATCTCGTACCTGGTGGGGCTGGGCTACAAGCGCGTGGACGCGCTCAACGTGGTGCTGATCGCCGCGCTGATTGCGGTGCCGGTGATGCTGTATTTCGGCGCGTTGTCCGACCGCATTGGCCGCAAGAAGCTGTTCATCCTGGGCACGGTCGCCATCGCCGTCTACGCCGGTCCCTATTTCTGGCTGCTGAACCAGGGCTCCTCGTTGGTCGCAACGGTTGCCGTGGTGATCGGCTTCTCCATCATCTGGTCCACTTATGGCTCGGTGCTTGGCACCTTTTTCGCCGAAAGCTTCCCGCCCAACGTGCGTTACACCGGCATCTCGCTGGGCTATCAGGTGGGCGCGGCGCTGGTCGGCGGCCCCATGCCGCTGATCGCCACGGCGCTGGTGGCCCGCTATCATGGCAGCTATGTGCCGGTGGCCATCTTCATCGCCCTGTGCGCGCTGGTATCGCTGATCGCCATCAGCTTCACCAAGGATCGCACCGGCCAGCCGTTGGATTCGTAATCTCGAGGCGTGTGCGAGGCGTGGGTGCCGGTGACCGCAGGTCTCATCGCGCACCCTCCCCCTCACCATGACCGCCCCAGCCGAAACGACCAGCCCCCCCAAAAAAGCCGCCAAGCCGCTCGCCAGCCAGACGCTGTTCCGGGGCCTCGACATCGTGAGTGCCGTGGCCGATGGCTGCCGGACGGTCAAGGAAATCTCCGACAAGACGGGTATTACCTTCAGCACCACGCACCGCTTGGCTTCGGCGCTGGTGCAAATCCGCTACCTGCGTTTCGAGCCGCGCAAGGGCTACCGCCTGGGCAGTCGGCTGGTGGAGCTCGGCTTCATGGCCTACCGTGAGTCGCCGCTGATGACCACCGCACGTCCGTTTCTGGAGGAGCTGGCAGCGCAGACGCAGGATACGGTGCATCTGGCGGCGCTGGATGAGGATGAAGGCATCATCTACCTTGACAAGATCGGCGGTAAACGCCCGATCGAAGTCAATACCCGCATCGGCGGGCGCAAGCCCGTGTGCTGCACCAGCGTCGGCAAGGCACTGATTCTCGACCAGGGGCGTGCCGCCTGGAAAAAGCGCTACGAGCAAGAGGCCGCCAAGGGCCTGGCCGGATCGTTGCCGTTGGATGTCTGGCTGGAGGCGATGGCAACGTATGCCGCACAGGGCTACACCTTTGACATGGACGAAAACATTCCCGGCATCCGCTGTGTCGGGGCGCCGGTGCGTGATGCGAGCGGAACCATCGTGGCCTCGATCAGCGTTACCAGCACCGACGTCTATACCGATGAGGCGCGCATGCGCGAGGTGATTCCCTTGGTGCAGGGCGTGGCCCGCAAGATCAGTGCGCAGTTGGGCGCCACAACGCTGTAGCTGTAGCAAGGACTTGCCACGTGGCATGGCGGACAAAGGCACGACGGGATGCCAATGCATGAGTGCCACGGAGCGGTTTCAGTCATCCCAGCGTGCTTCCGCGCGCAGCTGCCGCACCAGCGGCTGCGGCAGGCGCAGGTCCAGGTCGGCCAGGCGCTGCTTGACCAGGATGTCCGGCACCTCGAACAGATGCGCCAGCTCCTGCAGGCTTTCGGCGTGGCCCTCGGTCAGCGTGAACTGCAGCACCTGCGTCGGAATGAGCAGGCGCAGCGCGAAATCGTTGGCCTCGCTCTCCATGCGCTGGCCGTAGTCCACGTGGTAGCTCTCCGACACCATGATCTCGCGGCGCATGCCGGGGCGCAGGTGGTGCAGCGCGATGTGGCCCAGGGCGTGCGCCACGCCGTAGCGCTGGCGCATGAAGCTGTGCGAGGCATTGATGGTGATGCGCGCCTTGCGCTGGCGCGAGATCTCCAGCACCGCGCAGGCCGCGCCGGTGTCGCCCACGGCCACGGCGATGCCCATGGCCTTGGCGATATGCGCCAGGTTGACGGGCACGGACTGGTCCCAGTGGGTGTTGAGAATGCCTTCCGCAAACAAGCTCATGGCCGGGATTATCTGTGCCGTGCCGCGCGGGTGGGTTTGCCGCAATAGGAGCGGCGAAAACCACGGTGACAAAATGGTGACATGCATTTCCCAGATGGGCTTTCAACCATGACCGCATCCACCCCCGCTTCATCGCCTTCCGTGGCGCCTGCCGCCGCTGCCTCCACCTCTCCTTCCACCGCTCCCGCGCCCCGGCGCAAGCGTGCCCAGCCGCGCGCGCGCGCCGTGCAGCAGGGCGACACCCTGCCCACGCTGAGCCCCAAGGCCGTGCCGCGCCACGTCCAGGCCGAGGCCGCCCAGGCGGCGCAGGGGCGCCGCCTGGCGGTGGTGCAGGCCCTGCTGGAGCGCGAGGCCCTGCCCGCGCAGCAGCGCGCGGCGGCCCTGCGCGCGCTGATCGAGGGCGCCTCCGAGGACGACCGCCAGATGCTGCGCCAGGTGCTGCTGGACAACGAGGAGGGCCATGAGACGCCGCTGTTCAAGGGCCATCCCGACGACGAACTGTCCGACGACTGGCGCGAGGGCGGCTATCCCTACAAGCACCTCATGCGCCGCGCCACCTACGAGACGCAGAAGTACAACCTGCAGGTGGAGCTGCTCAAGCTGCAGGCCTGGGTGAAGGAGACCGGGCAGCGCGTGGTGATCCTGTTCGAGGGGCGCGACGCCGCCGGCAAGGGCGGCACCATCAAGCGCTTCATGGAGCACCTGAACCCGCGCGGCGCGCGCGTGGTGGCGCTGGAAAAGCCCAGCGAGGTGGAGCGCGGGCAGTGGTACTTCCAGCGCTACATCCAGCACCTGCCCACGGCGGGCGAGATCGTGATGTTCGACCGCAGCTGGTACAACCGCGCGGGCGTCGAGCGCGTCATGGGCTTTTGCTCCGACGCCGAGTACCACGAGTTCATGCACCAGGCGCCCGAGTTCGAGCGCCACCTGGTGCGCAGCGGCATCCACGTGGTCAAGTTCTGGTTCTCCGTCACGCGCGCCGAGCAGCGCCGGCGCTTCAAGGAGCGCGAGGTCCACCCGCTCAAGCAGTGGAAGCTCAGCCCCGTGGACCTGGCCTCGCTCGACAAGTGGGACGACTACACCCGCGCCAAGGAGGCCATGTTCTTTGAGACCGACACGGCCGATTCGCCCTGGACCGTGGTCAAGAGCGACTGCAAGAAGCGCGCGCGCCTCAACGCCATGCGCTACGTGCTGCACAAGCTGCCCTATGCGAACAAGTCGCTCAAGACCATTGGCAGGCTCGACACGCTGATCGTCGGCCGCGCCCACGGCTAGCCCATCCGCAACGTGCCGCGGGTTCTGCAAGAATGGCGGCCTTTGTTGAACCCCGGGGGCTTTTCCATGTCGTCTCGTCGCGCATTCATCCATCGAGCCAGCGCGCTCGGCCTGCTGCTGCTGGCCGCGCACCAGCGGGCGCTGGCCGTGTCGCTGGCGCAGTTGTCCAATGCCGACGCGGCCAGCGGCGTCAAGGCCGCGCTGGCGCGCGGCGCCGAGGTGGCGGTGGACCTGCTGGGGCGCACCGATGGCTTCCTGGGCAACCCGCAGGTGCGCATCGGCCTGCCGGGGCAGCTCGAAGACGCGGCCAAGCTCATGCGCCGCTTCGGCCAGGGCCAGCGCATCGACGAACTGGTCACCACCATCAACCGCGCCGCCGAGACCGCCGTGCCCATGGGCAAGGACCTGCTCGTGGGCGCGGTGCAGAGCATGAGCGTGCAGGACGCGAAGAACATCCTCACCGGCGGCGACACCGCCGTGACGCAGTTCTTCGCCGGCAAGACGCGCGCGCCGCTGGGCGAGCGCTTCCTGCCCGTGGTCACCCAGGCCACCGACAAGGTGGGCCTGGCGCAGCAGTACAACGCCTTCGCCGGCAAGGCCGCGGGCTTCGGCCTGCTCAAGGCCGAGGACGCCAACCTGCAGCAGTACGTGACCGGCAAGACGCTGGACGGCCTGTACTTCATGATCGGCGAGGAAGAGCGCAAGATCCGCAACGACCCCGTGGGCACCGGCAGCGCGCTGCTGCAGAAGGTCTTCGGCGCGCGATGATCCGCCGCGCGCCTGCCGTGCCCGCCTGCCCTTGCGGCAGCGGCGCGCCGCTGGCCGGTTGCTGCGGGCGCTTCCTGGAGGGCGCCGGGGATGCGCCCGACGCCGAGCGCCTCATGCGCTCGCGCTACAGCGCCTTCGTGGGCGGGCGCGGCGACTACCTGCTCGCCACCTGGCACCCGTCGCGCCGTCCGCCCGCCATCGACTTCGACGCGGGCGCGAAGTGGCTGGGCCTGGAGGTGCGCCGCCACCAGCCCACCGGCCCGGACAGCGCCGAGGTCGAGTTCGTCGCCCGCTGGCGCGTCGGCGGGCGCGCCGTGCGCCTGCACGAACGCAGCCGCTTCGTGCGCGAAGGCGGGCGCTGGTACTACGTCGATGGCGATCAGTTTTAAGCCAAATCGGCCTCCGGCCCTTTGCCAGCAAGCGCAAGCAGCTATTCATTGAATAGCAATCTCAGGCCGGTTCCTCTTCGCTTTCCCAGCGCAGCGCGGCAATGTCGTGCACGAAGATGGGGTAGTGCATCCACACCCCGCGCAGCCCCTTGCGCGCCACGGTGCCGACCTGCGAGGCGAACAGCCAGGCATTCACCGCGTCCTCGGCCAGGTGGCGCTGCATCTGGGCGAACAGGCGCGCGCGCTCGCGCGGGTTTTCGGCCTGCGCATGGCGCTGCGCCAGTTGCCGGAACGCCGCGCTGTCGTAGCCGAAGTAGTAGCCCGGGTCGGTGTAGATGGGGTAGTCCAGCGGCTCCACGTGGGTGATCAGCGTCATGTCGAAGTCGCCCTGGAACGGGCCCGCCAGCCATTGCGCCCACTCCAGCGGCTGGGGCTCCACCGCGATGCCCACGCGCTCCAGGTCGGCCGCCAGCACCGGGCCGCCCAGGCGCGCGTAGGCCGGGGGCGGCAGCGCCAGCGACAGGCGCAGCGGCGCCGGCCCCAGGGCCTCGCGCAGCAGGGCGCGGGCGCGGTCCGGGTCGTACGGGTAGCGGTGGGCCAGGTGCACGTAGCCGGGGTCGGACGGCGAGAAATGGCTGCCGATCACGGTGCCGCGCCCCTCGAACACGGTGCGGATGAAGGCCTCGCGGTCGATGGCGTGCGTGATGGCGCGGCGCACGCGCCGGTCGGCCAGCGGCGCGCGCCGGTGGTTCAGCGCCAGCAGGCCCTTGCTGCTGGAGGTGCCCAGCAGCAGCTGGTAGCGGCTGTCGGCCACCAGGCCGCGCACCGAGTTGGTGGCGAAGTGCAGGAACAGGTCCATCTCCTCGCCCTGCAGCGCCGCGGCCTGCGCCTCGGGCGCGTAGAGGAAGCGGAACGTGGCGCCGCGCATGTACAGCGTCTGGGCATGGCGGTAGGTGCTGGCGGGCTCCAGCGTGATGCTGTGGCCGCGCTGCCATTGCCGCACGCGGTACGGGCCGGTGCCCACGGGGGCGGCGGCGGCCGTGGCGGCGCTTGCCGGGCTGAGGATGACGGCCGTGTTCTCGCCCAGGCGGAAGGGCAGGTGCGCATCGGCATGGTGCAGCCCCAGCACCACGGTGTGCGCGTCAGGCGTGGCGATGTGCGCGATGTTGTCGAACAGCGTCTTGCGCGCCTTGTTGGTCGAACCCGGCGCGCGGGCGCGCTCGAAGCTGAAGCGCACCGCCGCGGCGTCGAAGGGCGTGCCGTCGTGGAAGCGCACGCCCTGGCGCAGCCGCAGCGTGCAGGTGCGTTGGCGCGCGTCCATCTGCCAGCTCTGTGCTAGCAGGGGCGCCACGCTGCCGTTCTCCTCGATGCGGGTCAGGCCCTCCAGCACGTTGTAGTGCACCACCTCGCCCACGGCGGCCGAAGGGGCCATGGTCGGGTCCAGGCTGTCGGGCTCCAGCGACAGGTTGATGACCACCCAGCGCTGGCTGGCGCGCTGCGAGGCCCCGGCCAGCCCCGGGACGGCGGCCAGGGCCAGGGTGTGCGCCAGGCTGGCGCGGCGCGTGAGGGGCCGGGAAAGTACGGAATGGCGCATGGCGTGGCCCGAAATTGCGACAAAATGAAACTACATCGTAGTCAAAAAAACATTTCCGGCCCCGGGGCCGGCTTGCTCCATATGCCCCTGACTGCCGCTCCGATCCGTCTGCGCCCTTTTCGCTGGGCGCGGTGGCTGTTCGCGGGGCTGGCGCTGTGGCTGCTGCTGTCCATGGCCTGGGGCGTGCGCGGCCTGTACCACCAGCGCGCGCAGCGCTACCACCACCAGGTGGAGGGCGGGCTGCGCGCCATCAGCCTGCTGCAGGTGCGCAACGTGGCCGACTGGCGCCGCCAGCACATTGCCGATGCCGCCGCCCTGACCGACGACAGCCTGTTCGCCCAGGCCGCGGCGCGCTGGCACGCCGCGCCCGGCGAGGCGCTGCAGGAGCCGCTGCGCGAACGCCTGCGCAGCTTCGTTGAGCATGGACGCTACAGCGCGGCTTTCTGGGTCGATCTCCAGGGGGCCTTGCGGCTCGGGCCGCAAGGGGCGCTGCAGGGCACGCTGGCGCCGCCCGAGCGGCAGGCCCTGCGCCAGGCGCTGGCCGCGGCCGAGCCGGCGGCGGTGGAGCTGCACCGGGACGCGGCCTTCGCCTTCGCCATCTTCGGCGTGCTCGCGCCCGTGTTCGACGGCGACACGCCCCTGGGCGCGGTGTGGCTGGTGAGCGACGCGCGCACCCAGCTCTATCCCCAGGTCGAGACCTGGCCCAGCGCCAGCCGCTCGGCCGAATCGCTGCTGGTGGAGCGCGATGGCGACCAACTGGTGTACCTGAGCCCGCTGCGCCACCGCAGCGACGCGCCCCTGAGCCTGCGCCAGGCCATGGCGCCGGGGCGCGACGTCGTGGTGCAGGCCGTGGCGGGCGCGCGCGGCGTGGTCTACGGCAGCGACTACCGCGGGCAGGAGGTGCTGGCCATGGCCAGCGCGGTGCCCGATTCGCCGTGGGTGCTGGTGTCGAAGCTCGACGTGGACGAGGCCTTCGTCGATGCCCAGCGTGGCGAGTGGCTGGCCCTGGCGCTGCTCGCCAGCCTGGCGCTGCTGTCCGGGGGCTGCGCCGCCGCGGCGTGGCAATGGCGCGCCTGGCGGCGCGAGCGCGGCCTCAAGCTGGCGCTGGAGCGCAACATGCGCTGGCTCGACAGCGCGCAGAAGGCCGCCAGCGCGGGCTACTTTGCCTACGACGCCGAGCACCGGCAGTTCTTCATGTCCAGCATCGCCAACACCATCTTCGGGCTGCCGCCGCAGGAATGCATGACGCTGCAGCAGTGGATGGACATGCTGCACCCCGAGGACCGCGCGCATGTCCTGCGGGTGCACGCCGATGCCATGGCGGCGCGCACGCCGCTGCGCATGCAGTACCGCATCGTGCGCGCCGGCGACCGCGCGCAGCGCTGGCTCCAGGTGTGGGGCGAATACGGCACGGGCACCAGTTCTGGCGCCGATGCCGATGCGCTGCGCATGACCGGCACGGTGCAGGACATCACCGAGCGCAAGCAGGCCGAGCAGCAGCTGGCGCGCTACCGCGACGCGCTGGAGGAGCGCGTGCGCCTGGACCCGCTGACCCAGGTGGCCAACCGCCTGGCCCTGGGCGAGGCCATGCAGCGCGAGTGGGAGCAGGCGCGGCTGCGCGGCATGCCGCTGGCGCTGCTGATGATCGACGTGGACCATTTCAAGGCCTACAACGACCACTACGGCCACGTCGCGGGCGACCGCTGCCTGCAGCGCGTGGCCCAGGCGCTGGCCGGCGCGGTGCAGCGCGCGGGCGAGCTGGCGGCGCGCTATGGCGGCGAGGAATTCGCCGTGCTGCTGCCCGACTCCGACGAACTGCGCGCCGTGGCCGTGGCGCACCGCCTGCGCGAGGCCGTGCGCGAGCTGGTGCTGGAGCACCAGGCCAGCCCGTGCGGCGCGCAGGTCACCATCAGCGTGGGCGTGGCCTGCGTGCGCCCGGCCGGCGGCCAGCCGCTGGAGCACGCGCAGACCACGCTGTTCCAGCAGGCCGACGAGGCGCTGTACCGCGCCAAGCAGGCCGGGCGCGACCGCGTGGCGCTGTACGGCGCGGACGTGCAGGCCGCGCCGCCGCCGGACGCCGGCTGAACCTCCGCCAACGTCCTGGAAGAATCACGCTCTAATCGGGCCTGGCACCGCATTCTTTTTTCCTTCCGCATGACATTCCAAGCCATCTTGTTCGACTGCGACGGCGTGCTCGTCGACAGCGAATCCATTACCAACGGCGTGCTGTGCGCCATGCTCAACGAGGCGGGCTGGGCCTTGTCCGCGCAGGAGTGCATGGCGCTGTTCATCGGCAAGACCGTGCGCAGCGAGGCCGCGCGCATCGAGGCCCATACCGGCCGGCCGCTCACCGACGGCTGGATGGCCGCCTTCTACGCGCGCCGCAACGCGCGCCTGCAGGCCGAGCTGCAGCCCATCGACGGCGCGCTCGACGCCGTGCGCGCCGTGCACGCGCGGCTGCAGGGGCGCATCGCCTGCGCCTCGGGGGCCGACCGCCACAAGGTGGAGATGCAGCTGCGCCAGGTGGGCATGGCGCCGTACTTCGCCGGGTACGTGTTCAGCGGGCACGAAATGCCGGCCACCAAGCCCGCGCCGGACGTGTACCTGGCTGCCGCCGCGGCGCTGGGCGTGGCGCCGGCACGCTGCCTGGTGGTCGAGGACACGGTGACCGGCGTCACGGCCGGCGTGGCCGCCGGCGCCACGGTGCTGGGCTACAGCCCGGGCGGAGCAGAGGGCGCCGGGCACGGCTCGCCCGCTGCGCTGCGCGCCGCCGGGGCGGCCGACATCCTGCACCACATGGGCGCGCTGCCCGCCTGGCTGGAGGCGCGGCGGTGCTGAGCGCCTGGCTGCGCCGCGCGGCGCTGCTGGCATGCGCCGCGCTGCTGGCGGGCTGTTCGTCGCTGCGGCCCTGGATCAACGAGCCGCTGCACGGCGGCGAGCCTCCCACCATGCGCCTGGCCGACGGGCGCGACCCGAGCATGCTCATGGCCGTCACCCTCTCGGGCGGCGGCGCGCGCGCGGCGGCCTTCGGCTTCGGCGTGCTGAGCGAGCTGCGCGACACCGAGTTCGCCTGGGACGGCCGCCGCCTGAACCTGCTGGAAGCCACCGACGTGGTCAGCGGCGTGTCGGGCGGCAGCATCATCGCCACCTACTACGCCGTGCACGGCGCCGAGGGGCTGCCGCGCTTCGAGCGCGACTTCCTGCGCCAGGACTTCCAGCGCGGCCTCGTCAACCTGGCCCTGCTGCCGGCCAACATGGTGGAGCTGAGCTCGCCCTGGTTCGGCCGCACGCACCTGCTGGCGCGCCAGCTCGACGCGCTGTACGGCGGCATGACCTTTGGCGACCTGGAAAAGCGCCCGCGCCAGCCGCAGCTGCTGGTCACGGCCACCGACCTGTCGCGCGGCACGGCGTTCGAGTTCTCGTGGGACCAGTTCCTGCCCATCTGCTCCGACCTACGCAGCGTGCCGCTGTCGTTCGCGGTGGCGGCCTCGTCGGCCGTGCCGCTGCTGCTCAGTCCGGTCACGCTGCACAACTACGCGCCGCAGTGCCCGCCGCCGGTGGACCTGGTGCGGCCCACGCGCACCGCGGCGCGCGACACCAGCGCCGCCAACTACCGCGCGCGCATGTTCCGCTCGCACGTGCGCAGCTACCTGGACGCGGACGAGCGCCCCTACATCCACCTGGTCGATGGCGGCCTGGCCGACAACCTTGGCGTGGTGCGCCTGCTCGACCGCTCGCTGGCCGACGGCGGCCTGCGCGCCAGCATGCGCGACATGGGCCTGCCGCCCGGCACCATCCGCAAGCTGGTGCTGGTGGTGGTCAATTCCGAGCGCGACCCGTCGGAGAACATCGACCGCATGGACACCGTGCCCACCACCTGGCAGGTGGTGGACCAGTTGCTGTTCGGCGCCGGAGCGCGCGCCACGCTGGAGACGCAGGAGTTCCTGCGCGACATCACGCAGCAGTGGCGCAACGAGCTGTCCCGCGCCGCGCAGGACGGCACCGACGCCTTCGCCGCCCACGCCGAGCTGCACGTGATCCAGGTGAACCTGCGCGACGTGAACGACCCGCACGTGCGCCGCCGCCTGCTGCAGGTGCCCACGGCGTTCACCATCGCGCCGGACGAAGTCACCCAGCTCATCGAGGCTGGCCGCCGCGTGCTGCGCCAGTCGCCCGACTACCAGGGGCTGCTGCGCTCGCTGGAGGACGTGAGGGAGGTGGGGGCATCCCCCTGAGCGGCTTACGCCGCTTCCCCCTTCTCTCGAATGGCTGCGCCATTCGGGAAGGGGGACGACGCCAGCGCGGCGGGGCGGCCCTTGCGCGGCGTCCGCTGGCCTGGGCCGCGCCCCGGGCGTGGCGCTTGCCCCGGGCGGGTTGAAGGTGAAATCGCCTGATTAGGTACATGCCTCAGACAAGCATTCGCGGCCAAGGCCGCTCCCACAACGTGTTAGCCCTGGCTGGTAGGAGCGGCCTTGGCCGCGAAGCAGCGCCTATCTAAGGCATGTACATAATCAGGTGAAATCGGCCTCAAATGCACTCCCAGCAAGCGCTGGCAGCTATCAAAACTGAATCTTTCCGCTCACCCTGGGCGCGATTGCCGCCGGAACGCGGCGGGCGATTGCCCGGTCCAGGCGCGGAAGGCGCGGATAAAGCTCTTTTCGTTGCCGAACCCTGCCGCCTGCGCCACCTGCTTGACCGGGCGGTCGGTGCGCTGCAGTAGCTCCACGGCGCGCGCCTGGCGCACTTCGTCCTTCAGCGCCTGCAGCGAGGCGCCTTCCTCCTTGAGCTGGCGGTGCAGCGTGCGCGCCGACAGGTGCAGCCGCTCGGCGATCAGCCCGGCGCTGTGCAGCGCGGCCGGGTCGCTGGTCAGCAGCTGGCGCACGCGCTGCACCAGCAGGCGGTCGCGCCGGTACTGCAGCACCGTCAGCGGCAGCGCGCGCTGCAGCATCTGGCGCAGCGCCGCTTCGTCGCGCGCCAGGGGCAGTTGCAGGTAGCGCGCGTCGAAGCGGATGGCGGCGTGCGGCGCGCCGAACGCCACCGGGCCGGGGAACAGCAGCGGGTACACCCCGGCGTGCGCGGGCGCCGCGAACGGAAAGCGCGCCTCCTGCAGCGGCAGGCGCGAGTCGATCAGCCAGCACGCCACGCCATGCAGGTTGCGCAGCACCGACACCAGGCAGAACTCGCGCAGCGCGCCGTCGCCGCCGGGCGGGTCGCGCTCCTGCAGCGTGACCTGGGCCGTGGCGCCCTCGGTGGACAGGGTGAGGGCAATGCTGTCGGTCAGCAGGCCGTGGTGGCGGCACCAGCGCGCCAGTGCCACGCCCAGGTGCGGCGCGGTGATGGAGGCGCGCGCCAGCATCCCGTAGCTGCCCCAGGGCAGGCGGCGCGCGAACCAGCCCAGGGCTTCGTCGTCCAGCTCGCGCATGGCGCCATCGCACAGCGCCTCCATCTGCCAGGCGGTGATGCGGGCCTGGGCGTTGGCCACTTCCTCTGGCGCGATTTGTGCCTGCCGCAGCACGCCCGCGGCATCCATGCCGCGCAGCGCGTAGGCGCGCACGATGGCCTGCACGAAGGCCATGGGCGTGGCGGCGGCGCTGGCGCGCGGCAGGGGCCGGTGCGCGGTGGGGGAGGTCAGGGCGGGCGTGTACATGGCGGAGGTCTTTGGTGGCAATTATTGCAACCTTGCTGGCCCCATCTGCAGCACCTGGCGGCGTATGCTGCGCCCAGGCGGGATGGCACCCGCACGCACAGGAGACCGCTGGATGACCGTACCCCTTTCCTTGAGCCAGGCCCAGGGCCGCACCGATACGCCCTTGATCGCGCAGACCATCGGCCAGTTCTTCGATGCCATGGCCGCGCGCCAGGGCGCGCGCGAGGCGCTGGTGTGCCGCCACCAGGGGCTGCGCTACACCTATGCCCAGTTGCACGCCGAGGTGCGCCGCCTGGCCAGCGCGCTGCTGGGCCTGGGGCTGGAAAAGGGCGACCGCATCGGCATCTGGTCGCACAACAACGCCGAATGGGTGCTGATGCAGTTCGCCACGGCCCAGGTCGGCCTGGTGCTGGTCAACATCAACCCGGCCTACCGCACCAGCGAGGTGGAGTACGCGCTCAACAAGGTGGGCTGCAAGGCGCTGGTGACCATGGCGCGCTTCAAGACCAGCGACTACGCGGGCATGCTGCAGGCGCTGGGCCGCGCGCGGCTGCCGCAGCTGCAGCACATCTTCTGGATCGACACGCCAGGACAGGGCGACGAAATTTCCGGCATGCAGCGCTTTTCCGCGCTCCTGGCCCGCGGCGACGCGCAGGACGCGCGCATTGACGCCGTGGCCGCCACGCTGGCCAACACCGACCCGATCAACATCCAGTTCACCAGCGGCACCACGGGCTTTCCCAAGGGCGCCACGCTGACGCACCGCAATATCCTGAACAACGGCTTCTTCATCGGCGAGTGCATGCAGCTCACGCCCGAGGACCGGCTGTGCATTCCCGTGCCGCTGTACCACTGCTTCGGCATGGTGCTGGGCAACCTGGCCTGCGTGACGCACGGCGCCACCATCGTCTACCCCAACGACGGGTTCGACCCGCTGCTGGTGCTGGAGACGGTGCAGGCCGAGCGCTGCACCGGCCTGCACGGCGTGCCCACCATGTTCATCGCCGAGCTTCAGCATCCGCGCTTCGCCGAGTTCGACCTCTCCACGCTGCGCACCGGCATCATGGCCGGCTCGCCCTGCCCGATCGAGGTGATGAAGCGCGTGGTGAGCGACATGCACCTGTCGCAGATCACCATCGCCTACGGCATGACCGAGACCAGCCCGGTGAGCTGCCAGAGCAGCACCGAGACGCCACTGGAAAAGCGCGTGGCCACCGTGGGCCAGGTGCAGCCGCACCTGCAGGTGAAGATCGTGCACCCCGAAACCGGCGAGGTCGTGCCCGTGGGGCAAAGCGGCGAGCTGTGCACGCGGGGCTACTCGGTGATGCATGGCTACTGGGGCGATGCCGAGAAAACCCGCGAGGCGATCGACGAAGACGGCTGGATGCACACCGGCGACCTGGCGACCATGGACGCCGAGGGCTATGTGAACATCGTCGGCCGCATCAAGGACATGGTGATCCGCGGCGGCGAGAACATCTACCCGCGCGAGATCGAGGAGTTTCTGTACCGCCACCCACAGGTGCAGGACGTGCAGGTGGTGGGCGTGCCCGATGCGCGCTACGGCGAGGAGCTGTGCGCCTGGATCATCGCCAAGCCCGGCACGCAGCCCACCGAGGACGACATCCGCGCCTTCTGCAAGGGCCAGATTGCGCACTACAAGGTGCCGCGCTACATCCGCTTCGTCCCCGGCTTCCCCATGACCGTCACGGGCAAGATCCAGAAGTTCAAGATCCGCGACGAAATGAAAAACAGCCTTGGCCTGGCCGAGGAAAGAACCGCTTGAGAAGACACCCGCCATGATCCTCGAATCCCAACTCAACCCCCGTTCCGCCGACTTCCAGGCCAACGCCGCCGCCATGCGCGCCGTGGTGGAGGACCTGCGCGCCCAGCTCGCCAAGGTGGCCCAGGGCGGCGGCGAGGCCGCGCGCGCCAAGCACGTGGCGCGCGGCAAGCTGCTGCCGCGCGAGCGCGTGCAAATGCTGCTCGACCCCGGCACGCCCTTCCTGGAGCTGGCCCCGCTGGCGGCACTGAACATGTACAACAACGACGCACCGGGCGCAGGCGTCATCGCCGGCATTGGCCGCGTGAATGGCGTGGACTGCATGGTGGTGTGCAACGACGCCACGGTGAAGGGCGGCACCTACTATCCCATGACGGTGAAGAAGCACCTGCGCGCCCAGGAAGTGGCGGCGCAGAACCGCCTGCCCTGCATCTACCTGGTGGACTCGGGCGGCGCCAACTTGCCCAACCAGGACGACGTGTTCCCCGACCGCGACCACTTCGGCCGCATCTTCTTCAACCAGGCCAACATGAGCGCCCAGGGCATCGCGCAGATCGCCGTGGTCATGGGCAGTTGCACGGCCGGCGGCGCCTACGTGCCGGCGATGAGCGACGAATCCATCATCGTCAAGAACCAGGGCACCATCTTCCTGGGCGGCCCGCCGCTGGTGAAGGCCGCCACGGGCGAGGTGGTCAGCGCCGAAGACCTGGGCGGCGGCGACGTGCATACGCGCCTGTCCGGCGTGGCCGACCACCTGGCACAGAACGACATGCATGCCCTGGCGCTGGCGCGCGCGGCGGTGGCCAATTTGAATAAAAACAAGGCGCAAAACCCCGCCGATCAAGCGCCAGAAGCTCCTAAATATGAAGCGCAAGAGCTGTACGGCGTGATCCCCACCGATACGCGCAAGCCCTTCGACGTGCGCGAGATCATCGCGCGCATCGTCGACGGCAGCGCGTTCGACGAGTTCAAGGCACGCTTTGGCAGCACCCTGGTGTGCGGCTTTGCGCGCATCGAGGGCATGCAGGTCGGCATCATCGCCAACAACGGCATCCTGTTCAGCGAGAGCGCGCAAAAGGGCGCGCACTTCATCGAGCTGTGCTGCCAGCGCAAGATCCCGCTGGTGTTCCTGCAGAACATCACCGGCTTCATGGTCGGCCGCAAGTACGAAAACGAGGGCATCGCGCGCCATGGCGCCAAGCTGGTCACGGCCGTGGCCACGGCCAGCGTGCCCAAGTTCACCATCATCATCGGCGGCAGCTTCGGCGCGGGTAACTACGGCATGTGCGGCCGGGCGTACAGCCCGCGCTTCCTGTGGATGTGGCCGAACGCGCGCATCAGCGTGATGGGCGGCGAGCAGGCCGCCAGCGTGCTGGCCACCGTCAAGCGCGACGGCATCGAGTCCAAGGGCGGCAGCTGGAGCGCGGAGGAAGAGGAAAGCTTCAAGGCCCCGATCCGCCAGCAATACGAAGAGCAGGGCCACCCCTACTACGCCACCGCGCGCCTGTGGGACGACGGCGTGATCGACCCCGCCGACACGCGCCGCGTGCTGGCGCTGGGGCTGTCGGCCACGCGCAATGCGCCGATCGAAGACACCAAGTTCGGCGTCTTTCGCATGTAGGCGTCTCAGGAGCTGCCATGGACGCCGTTGCCCATTTCATCCAGCTTGCCCGCTACAACGTGTGGGCCACCGCGCGCCTGCTCAACACCGTGCGGGCCCTGGAAGAAGAAGACTACCGCCGCGACCTGGGCCTGTTCTTCCAAAGCATCCACGGCACGCTCAATCACCTGCTGGTGGGGGAGCACCAGATCTGGTACGTGCGCTTTGCCGAGGGCGTCTCCCCACGCCTGGCGCTCGATGCCGAGGTGGAGAGTGGCCGTGCCCGGCTCGACGCCCGCTTGCGCGAGGGTGCGGCGCGCTGGGAGCCGCTGATCGCCACCTTCTCCACCGACCTTTGGAGCGGCACGTTGAGCTACACCACCACGCGTGGAACCGCTGCCACGCTGCCATTCGCCGCCACCCTGGCCCATGTGTTCAACCACGGAACGCACCATCGGGGCCAGATCACGGCGGCGCTCACCGCACTGGGCCAGCCCTGCCCGGTGCTTGATTTCGTTTATTACCTGCAAGCCCCCTCGCAGCCCTGAGATCGCCATGAGCCAAAACCTTTCCATCACCCAGTCCGGCACCGTGGCGCGCATCACGCTCACGCAGCCCGAGATCCGCAACGCTTTCAGTGATGAAGTCATTGCCGAGCTGACGGCGGCTTTCATCGAGGTGGGCGCGCGCCCCGGCGTGCGCGCCGTGGTGCTCGCGGCCGAAGGCCCGGCCTTCTGCGCCGGCGCCAACCTCAACTGGATGCGCCGCATGGCCGACTACACGCGCGAGGAAAACCTCGCCGACGCGGGCAAGCTCGCCGAGATGCTGCGCGTGATCTACACGTGCCCCAAGCCCACCATCGCCCGCGTGCAGGGCGACGTGTACGCCGGCGGCATGGGCCTGGTGGCCGCGTGCGACATGGCGGTGGCGGTGGACACGGCGGGCTTCTGCCTCAGCGAAGTGAAGCTGGGCCTGATTCCCGCCACCATCAGCCCCTACGTCATCCGCGCCATGGGCGCGCGTGCCGCGCACCGCTACTTCCTCACCGCCGAGCGCTTCGGCGCGGCCGAGGCGTTGCGCACCGGCTTCGTGCACGAGGTGGTGGCGGCGGACCAGCTCGACGCCAAGGTCGATGAACTGCTCAAGGCCCTGACCAGCGCCAGCCCCAACGCCGTGCGCGCGTGCAAGACGCTGGTGCAGGACGTGGCGGAGCGCGAGATTGACGCGGCCTTGATCGCCGCCACCGTGGAGGGCATTGCCGACATCCGCGCCAGCGACGAGGGCCGCGAAGGCGTGCAGTCCTTCCTGCAAAAGCGCAAGCCGAACTGGCTCTGACCATGGACGCGCTCTGGCTCGCCTTCGTCCAGTGGCTGCACACCGCGGGCCTGCACGTCGATGCAGGCACTGCGCGTGACGTGGCCGAGGGCGCCGCACGCGCCACGGCGGCCCTGGACATGCCCAGCCTGCTGGCCCTGGCGGCGGCGCTGGGCTGGGCCAGCGGCTTTCGGCTGTATGCCGTGGTGTTCCTGGTCGGCATGATGGGCGTGGCGGGCTGGATCGCGTTGCCGCCGGGGCTGGCCGTGCTGCAAAGCCCCGTGGTGCTCATCGCCAGCGGCTGCATGCTGCTGGTGGAGTTCTTTGCCGACAAGGTGCCCTGGCTCGACAGCGCCTGGGACGCCGTGCACGCCTTCATCCGCGTGCCGGCCGGGGCGGTGCTGGCCGCTGGCGTGTTCGGTGCCGACAACGCCGCCATGGCCGTGGCCGCAGGGCTGCTGGGCGGCTCGCTCTCGGCCACGGCGCTGGCCACCAAGATGACCACGCGCGCGGCGGCCAACACCTCGCCCGAGCCGTTTTCCAACTGGGGGCTGTCGCTCTTCGAGGACGGCCTCGTCGTGGCCGTGGTTTGGCTGGCCACGCAGCACCCGCTGGCCTTTGGCATGGCCCTGGTGGTGATGGTGGCCGTGTCCGTGCTGCTGATGGTGGTGCTCTTCAAGTTCCTGCGTGCCGTGGTGCGGCGCCTTTCCTCTTTCTTTTCTGGTTCTGCCAAGGTGGCGTAAATGTTCAAAAAAATCCTGATTGCAAACCGTGGCGAGATCGCCTGCCGCGTGGCGGCCACCGCGCGCCGCATGGGTGTGAAGACCGTGGCGGTGTATTCCGATGCCGATGCGCAGGCCAAGCATGTGGCGGCGTGCGATGAGGCCGTGCACGTGGGCGGCAACGCGCCCAAGGACAGCTACCTGCAGTGGCAGCGCATCATCGACGCGGCCAAGGCCACGGGCGCGCAGGCCATCCACCCCGGCTACGGCTTCCTGAGCGAGAACGAGGACTTCGCCCAGGCCTGCGCCAACGCCGGCCTGGTGTTCATCGGCCCGCCGGCCAGCGCCATCAACGCCATGGGCCTGAAGGCCGAATCCAAGCGCCTGATGGCCAAGGCCAGCGTGCCGCTGGTGCCGGGCTACCAGGGCGAGGACCAGGACCCCGCCCTGCTGCAGCGCGAGGCCGACGGCATCGGCTACCCCGTGCTCATCAAGGCCAGCGCGGGCGGCGGCGGCAAGGGCATGCGCCTGGTGGAAAAGTCCGAGGACTTCGCCGCGGCCCTGGAGTCGTGCAAGCGCGAGGCCATCAACAGCTTTGGCAACGATGCCGTGCTGGTCGAGAAATACGTGCTGCGCCCGCGCCACATCGAGATCCAGGTGTTCGGCGACACGCACGGCAACTGCGTGTACCTGTTCGAGCGCGACTGCTCGGTGCAGCGCCGCCACCAGAAGGTGCTCGAAGAAGCCCCCGCCCCGGGCATGACGCCCGCGCTGCGCCAGCAGATGGGCGAGGCCGCCGTGGCCGCCGCCAAGGCCGTGAACTACGTGGGCGCGGGCACGGTGGAGTTCATCGTCGAGCAGCCCGGCGGCTACGACGCGCCGGAGCAGATGAAGTTCTACTTCATGGAGATGAACACCCGCCTGCAGGTGGAGCACCCGGTGACCGAGGCCATCACCGGCCTGGATCTGGTGGAGTGGCAGCTGCGCGTGGCCTCGGGCGAGCCGCTGCCGCTGCGCCAGGACGAACTGCGCATCACCGGCCACGCCATCGAGGCGCGCATCTGCGCCGAGAACCCCGACAACCAGTTCCTGCCCGCGACCGGCACGCTGGCCGTCTACCGCAAGCCCGCCTGCACCAGCTTTGAACGCGGCGCCGTGCGCGTGGACGACGGCGTGCGCGAGGGCGACGCCATCAGCCCGTTCTACGACTCCATGGTGGCCAAGCTCATCGTGCACGGCGACACGCGCGAACAGGCGCTGGCGCGCCTGGACGACGCGCTGGCGCAGACGCACATCGTCGGCCTTGCGACCAACGTGCAGTTCCTGCGCCTGGTGGCACGCAGCGACTCGTTCGCCCAGGGGCGGCTCGACACCGCGCTGATCCCGCGCGAGCAGGCCGTGCTGTTCCAGCAGGAGCGCGTGGGCCTGCCGCTGGCAGCCGCCGCCGCCGTGGCGCAAACGCTGCTGCGCGAGCGCGCGGCCGAGAGCGCCGACCCGTTCAGCCGCCGCGACGGCTTCCACTCGCACGCCGAACTGGCGCGCCGCTTCGAGTTCGACTTCGGCGGCGCGCACGCCAAGGCGTGGCTGACCTACGGGCGCGGCGGCGCGCTGGCCCTGCGCGTGGGCGAGGGCGACGCTGCCGTGGCCGGCCCGCTGGCGTTCGCGCCGCTGGCCGATGGCGCCATCGACCTGCAGTTTGCCGGCCAGCGCACGCGCGCCACCGTCTACGCCCAGGGCGAGACCGACCACGTGTTCACGCCCCAGGGCGCCACGCGCATCGAGGCCATCGACCTGCTGGCCCACGCGGGCGATGCCCAGGGCGAGGGCGGGCGCCTCACGGCGCCCATGCCGGGAAAGGTGGTGTCGTTCGCCGTGCAGGCCGGCGACAAGGTGGCCAAGGGCCAGCCGCTGGCCGTGATGGAGGCCATGAAGATGGAGCACACCATCGCCGCGCCGGCCGACGGCGTGGTGCAGGAGCTGCTCTACGCGCCTGGCGACCAGGTGGCCGAGGGCGCGGAGCTGCTCAAGCTCTGCGCCGCCTGAGAGCGTGTTCACGCTCTGACGGCGCGGTACGCTCGGGGGTTGCTTTTTTGCCCGGCGCGGCGCGGCCCATCGTTTATGCAGTTACTCCCGACCCCTCCCTCCCAGGACGATTCTCCGGCGCCGCCGCTGTGGCGGCTGGCGCTGGCCTGGTGGTTCCTGTGCAGCCCCGTGCTGTGGATGTGGCCCAGCGGGCGCACCCTGCTCGACACCGTGGTGTCGGCGGCGGTGCTGGCGCCGGTGTTCCTGTGGCGCCGCGCGGGGCAGGCGGCGGCGTGGCTGCTGGTGCTGATCGGCGCCGTGTACCTGGGCTACTTCCTGGCCGTGCGCTCCGCGCCCGACGAGTACTTCTGGTTCACGCTGTTCGGCTCGCATGCGCAGGAGGCGGTGGAGTACGCCGCCTCGTGGCGCTGGCGCGATGCGCTGTGGCTGCTGGCCTGGCTGGCGCCCGCCGCCGCCGTGGCCTGGTGGCTGGCGCGGCGCGCGCGGCCGGTGCGGCGCAAGGCCTGGCGCCGCGTGCTGGCGCTGCTGGGGCTGGTCTGGGTGGCCTGGGGCGTGGTGTCGGCGTTCAAGGGCGACAGCGTCGAGGCCACGCTGCGCAAGATCAACCGCGTCTACCCCGTGGCCATGTTCGAGTCCTATGCGCGCCAGCAGGTGGCGTCGCACCAGATCTTCGCCGTGCCGCGCGTGGCCGCGCCCGCGGCGCCGGCGCGCGCCGACCTGATCGTGCTGGTGATCGGCGAGAGCGCCAGCGCGCACCGCTGGTCGCTGCTGGGCTACGGCGGGCACGACACCAACGCCGCCCTGCGCCCCCTGCAGGCGGATGTGCAGGCGCTGCCCGTGCTGGCCAACGGCAACAACACCGCGCTCGCGCTGCCCGTGCTGCTCAGCGGCCAGGGGCTGGAGCACCTGCCGCCGCAGGGCCTGCCCACCTACCTGGACTGGGCGCGCGCGGCGGGTTTCCGCGTCGCCACGTTCAGCAACCAGAGCACTTCGGGCACCGCGGAGACGTTCTTCCACGCCGCCTACCGCCAGCGCTCCGACTGGTACGTGAACCTGCCCGACGGCGAGTACGACGGCGCCCTCACCCCGCTGCTGCAGCAGGCGCTGGCCGAGGCGCGCGCCAGCAGCCAGCCGCTGCTGGTGACCGTGCACACCTACGGCAGCCACCCGCGCACCGGCAAGCGCTACCCGCCCGAGCGCGCGCACTGGGACGACGTGTACGACAACAGCATCGCCTACTCCAGCGAACTGCTGGCGCAGTGGATCGGCCTGCTGCAGGCCGAGGGCCAGGGCCGCCGCGCGGTGCTGCTGTACCTGTCCGACCACGGCCTGAACCTGCTCGACTGCGGCGGCAACTACACCCACGGCAGCGCGCGCAGCGCCTACGAGGTGCCGCTGCTGGCCTGGAGCAACGCCGCCTTCCGCGCCGCCCAGCCCGCCTGGGCCGCACAACTGGCGCGCCACGCGCAGCCCGCGCCCGACGGCCTGCCGCGCCTGGACAACCGCGTGTTCGCCGCCACCGTGGCCGACCTGCTGGGCTACGGCAGCGCCACCGGCTACCCCTCGCTGGGCGCACCGCAGGATGCGCCCGAACCCCTGCTCGGCGGCCAGCCCTACCGCGCGCGCGCCCAGGCCGATGCCTGCGACGTGCGCGCCCAGGGCGGGCCGCCGCATTGACCCCCTCTAGGAGCCCGACCATGAACACCCCCTCTCGCGTACGCATCATCGACGTAGGTCCGCGCGACGGCCTGCAGAACGAGAAGCAGGCCGTGCCCAGCGACGTCAAGATCGGCCTGGTGCAGCGCCTGCAGGACGCCGGCCTGCGCGAGATCGAGGTGACCAGCTACGTCAGCCCCAAGTGGGTGCCGCAGATGGCGGACAACCACGCCGTCATGTCCGGCATCGCGCGCCGGGCCGGCGTGCGCTACAGCGTGCTCACGCCCAACCTCAAGGGCTGGGAGGCGGCCGTGGCCGACCGGCCCGACGAAATCGTCGTCTTCGGCGCCGCCAGCGAGGCGTTCAGCCAGAAAAACATCAACTGCTCCATCGCCGAGAGCATCGAGCGCTTCGCGCCGGTGGCCGAGGCGGCGCGCGCCGCGGGCGTGGCCGTGCGCGGCGCCATGAGCTGCACCGTGGGCTGCCCCTACGAGGGCGAGATCGCGCCCGAGCGCGTGGCCTACCTGGCGGGGCTGATGAAGGGCATCGGCGTGCAGCGCGTGGACGTGGCCGACACCATCGGCGTGGGCACGCCGCTGAAGGTGCAGCGCGCCATCGCGGCGGCGCTGCAGCACTATGAACTCGATGCCGTGTCGGGCCACTTCCACGACACCTACGGCCAGGCGCTGTCGAACACGCTGGCGGCGCTGGAGCTGGGCGTGTGGAACTTCCAGTCCTCGGTGGCGGGCCTGGGCGGCTGCCCCTATGCCAAGGGCGCCACGGGCAACGTGGCCACCGAGGACCTGGTGTACCTGCTGCACGGCATGGGCATCGAGACCGGCATCGACCTGGACAAGCTGGTCGATGCGGGCGCGTACATCAGCGATTTCCTCGGCCGCAAGAGCGGCTCGCGCGTGGCCGTGGCGCTGCTGAACAAGCGCGCGGGGTGAAGAACTCCTGATTTAATAGCTGCTAGCGCTTGCCTGGCAAGGGCTGGAAGCCATTTTCATTGAGGAATGGCGCGGCAGTTCACTCCCCGCCGAGCACCTTCCACAGCGTCACGCGGTTGACCTGCTCCGACAGGCGCAGGCCGATCAGCGTCTGCTGCGCGGCGTAGAGGCTGCGCTGCGCGTCCAGCACCGCGAGGTAGTTGTCCACCCCGGCCTTGAAGCGCGCGTCCGACAAGTCGAACGCCTTCTGCGTATTCGCCACCATGCTGGCCTGGGCCGCCAGGCGTTCGCTCCACTGCGCGCGGTCGGCCAGCACGTCGGCGGTTTCGCGGAACGCCGTCTGCACGGCTTTCTCGTACTGCGCCACGGCGATGCGCTGGTTGCTTTCGGCCACCTGCACGCCGGCGCGGTTGCGCCCCGCGTCGAAGAGGGGCAGGCGCACCAGCGGCACGAAGCTCCAGGTGCCGTTGTCGTGGCCGAACAGGCGTTCCAGCGCGGTGCTGCCCGTGCCCACGCTGGCCGTGAGGCTGATGGTGGGGAACAGCGCCGCGCGCGCCGCGCCGATGTTGGCGTCCATGGCGCGCAGGGCGCTCTCGGCCGCCTGCACGTCGGGGCGCTGCAGCAGCACGCTGGAGGGCAGCGGGACTGGCACGGGGCGCAGCGCGGCCACGTCGGCCGATTCCCGCAGGCCCAGGGTTTGGGCGGTGGGCAGCAGGCGTTCCGGCACGGGGCCGCCCGCCAGCAGCTGCAGCACGTTGCGGCTGCGCTCGGCCTGGGCGGTGGTGCTGGCCACGTCGCCGCGCGCGGTGTCCACCGTGGTCTGGTTCTGCGCCAGCACCAGGCCCGAGATGGCGCCGAGCTGGTGCATGCGCTGCGTCAGCTCCAGCGCCTTGGCGCGGCTGGCCAGGGTGTCGCGGGCCAGTTGCAGGCGCGCCTGGTCGGCCGCCAGCGTGAGCCAGGCATTGGCCACGTCGGCCACCAGGCCGATGCGCACGTTGCGCTGGTTCTCCTGGCTTTGCAGGAATTGCTGCAGCGCCGCTTCGTTCAGGTTGCGCACGCGCCCCCACAGGTCGAGCTCGTAGCTGGCGAAGCCGAGCTGCGCCGTGTACTGCGTGGCCAGCGTGGCGCTGCCGCTGGCGTTCAGGTCGGCGGCGGTGCGGGCGCGGCTGGCCTGGGCCTGGGCGTTGACGCCAGGCAGCAGGTCGGCGCGGGTGATGCCGTACTGGGCGCGGGCCTTCTCGATGTTTTCCACCGCCACGCGCAGGTCGCGGTTGTGCGTCAGCGCCAGGGCCACGACCTCGCGCAGTTCGGCCGATTGCAGCCACTGCATGCCGTGGGCTTCCTGCAGCGCGGCTTCGCCCGCCTGCGCGGGCGCGTCCTGGGCGGAGAGGGCGGAGACGGTCTCCGGAACGGGCAGCGGCGGTGTCTGGTGCGTGGGCGCGAGGTTGCAGCCCGCCAGCAGCAGCGCTGCCGTGCAAAGAAGGGGTTTCGCCGTCATGCCGCGCTCTCCGGTGCGTCGTCGTGGCGCGAGCGGCTCTTGAACCAGCTGCGCACCAGCAGGAAGAACACCGGCACCAGGAAGATGCCCAGCACCGTGGAGGCGGCCATGCCGCCGAGCACGGCCGTGCCGATGGCGTTGCGCCCGCCCGCGCCCGCGCCGGTGCCGATGGCCAGCGGAATCACGCCGAAGCCGAAGGCCAGCGAGGTCATCAGGATCGGCCGCAGGCGCAGCCGCACGGCGGCCACCGTGGCGTCGAACACGCTCCGGCCCTGCTCCTGCAGCTGCACGGCGAATTCGACGATCAGGATGGCGTTCTTCGCCGCCAGGCCCACGGTGGTCAGCAGGCCCACCTGGAAGTACACGTCGTTGGTCAGGCCGCGCAGCGAGGTGAACAGCAGCGCGCCCACCACGCCCAGCGGCACGGCCAGCATCACCGACAGCGGCACGGTCCAGCTCTCGTACAGCGCCGCCAGGCACAGGAACACGAACAGGATCGAGATGGCGTAGAGCAGCGGCGCCTGCGCGCCCGACTGGCGCTCCTGCAGCGAGGCGCCGGTCCACTCGTAGCCGATGCCGGGCGGCAGGGTCTTGAGGATGTCTTCCACGATCTGCATGGCCGTGCCCGAGCTGACGCCCGGCGCGGCGCGGCCCTCGAACTCGTAGGCCGGGCTGCCGTTGTAGCGCATGAGCTGCGGCGAGCCGTAGGCCCAGTAGGTGCGGGAGAAGGCGCCGAAGGGCACCATTTCGCCGTTCTGGTTGCGCACCGTCCATTTGGCGATGTCCTGCGGCAGCATGCGGTGCGGCGCGTCGCCCTGGATGTAGACGCGCTTGACGCGGCTGTTGTTCAGGAAGTCGTTCACGTAGGTGCCCCCCATGGCGCTGGAGAGCACGCTGTTGATGTCGCTGTACGACAGGCCCAGGGCTGCGGCCTTGCGGTCGTCGATGTCCAGGCGCAGCTCGGTTGCGTCCTCCAGGTTGGTGGTGCGCACGCCGGTCAGCTCGCCATGCTGGCGCATGGCGTCGAGCACGCGGTCGCGCGCGGCCAGCAGCGCCTCGTGGCCCACGGCGTTGATGTCCTTGAGCATGAAGTTGAAGCCCGAGCTCGCGCCCAGGCCGCGCACGGCGGGCGGCAGCACGATGATCACGCGCGCGTCGCGGATCGCGCCGAGCTCCTTGGTCGCGCGCTGGGCCACGGCGGCGGCCGACTGCGCGGCCAGCGGGCGCTCGCTCCAGGGCTTGAGGCGGATGAAGCCGCGCGCCGAGCTCTGGTCGCCGTTCAGGCCCGAGACCTGGTAGAAGCTCAGGATCTCCGGCTGCCGCAGCAGGTACGCGCGCACCTGGTCGAGCACGTCCTGCAGCCTTGCGTCGGCGGCGCCGGAGGGCAGGTTGACGTTCACGTACAGGAAGCCCTGATCCTCGTCGGGCAGGAACGAGGTGGGCAGCCGGTGCATCAGCAGCGCCACCGCCGCGCACACGCCGATGAAGATCAGCACCATGCGCTTGGTGCGGCGCAGCGTGTAGGCCACGGTGCCCTGGTAGCGCGCGGCCGTGGCGTCGAAGCCGTGGTTGAACCAGCGGAAGAAGCGGTCCGACACGCCCAGCAGCCCGGTGCGCAGCGGCCCGTGGCCCTGGGCCACCGGCGGCTTCAGGATGGTGGCGCACAGCGCCGGGGTGAGCGTGAGCGCCACGAACACCGACAGCGCCATGGCGGCGACGATGGTGATGGAGAACTGGCGGTAGATCACCCCCGTGGAGCCGCCGAAGAAGGCCATGGGCACGAACACGGCGGAGAGCGTGACGCCGATGCCCACCAGCGCGGGCGTGATTTCCTTCATCGAGGCGCGCGTGGCCTCCTTGGCCGGCTGGCCCGTGTCGTGCATCACGCGCTCCACGTTCTCGACGACGACGATGGCGTCGTCCACCAGCAGGCCGATGGCCAGCACCATGGCGAACATGGTCAGCGTGTTGATGGAATAGCCCGCCGCCGACAGCACGCCGAAGGTGCCCAGCAGCACCACCGGCACGGCGATGGCCGGGATCAGCGTGGCGCGCAGGTTCTGCAGGAACAGGAACATCACCAGCACCACCAGCGCCATGGCCTCGGCCAGCGCCACGGCCACCTCGTGGATGGACGCGCGCACGAAGGGCGTGGAGTCGGAGCTGACGAAGTAGTCGATCTTGTTCGGGAAGTAGGGCTTGAGCTCGGCCAGCTTGGCGGCCACCGCGTCGGACACGGCCATGGCGTTCGCGCCGTCGGCCAGGATGATGCCCATGCCCGCGCCGCGCATGCCGTTGAGCTTGGCCTGGATCGACAGGTTGTCGGCCGCGAGCTCGACGCGCGCCACGTCCTTGATGGTCACGACCGCGCCGTCGGTGGCGGTCTTGAGCACGATGGCCTCGAACTGCTCGGGCGTCTTGAGCTTGGTGCGCGCCGTGATGGTGGCGTTGAGCTGCTGGTTCTTCACCGCCGGCAGCGCGCCCAGCTGGCCCGCCGAGACCTGGGCGTTCTGGTTGTTCAGCGCGGCCACCAGGTCGGAGGGCATCAGGCGGTACTTCTCCATCTTCGCCGGGTCCATCCAGATGCGCATGGCGTAGAAGGTGCCGAAGACGTTGATGTCGCCCACGCCCTCGATGCGGCCGATCACATCGACGAGGTTGCTGTTGATGTAGTCGCCGATGTCCACCTCGTCCATGTCCGGGTCGGCCGAGTAGAAGCTGTAGGTGACGAGGAAGTCCTGCCCGCCCTTGTTGATGAACACCCCCCGGCTCTTGACGGTGTCGGGCAGGCGGTTGACCGCGCCCTGGATCTTGTTCTGCACCTGCACCTGGGCCACGTCGATGTTGGTGCCTGGCGCGAAGGTCAGCGTGATGCGCGACTGGCCCGAGGCATTGCTGGTCGAGTTCATGTAGAGCATGTTGTCGATGCCCTTGATCTGCTGCTCCAGGATCTGCGTGACCGAGTTTTCCACCGTCTCGGCCGATGCGCCGGTGTACTGCGTGCCGATGGTCACGCGCGGCGGCGCGATCTCGGGGTATTGCTCCAGGGGCAGCGTCTTAATCGACAGGGCCCCGGCGAGCATGATGACGATGGCAATGACCCAGGCGAAGATGGGCCGGTTGATGAAGAACTGCGCCATGGCCGTACCTCGCCTACCGGGCCGCGCTGCTGGGCGCGGGCGGCTGGCCGGGCGGGCTCTTGCGCTCGGCCTTGGCGCTCATGTCCATTTCCACCGGCTTGACCGCGCTGCCCGGCTTGACGCGCTGGAAGCCCTCCACCACCACGCGCTCGCCCGCCTTCAGGCCATCCTGCACCAGCCACTGGCTGCCGATGGCGCGGTCGAGCGCCACGTCGCGCTTCTCGATCACGTCGCCCGCCTTGACCACGAGCACGCTGGGGCGGCCCGTGAGGTCGCGCGTTACCGACTGCTGGGGCACCAGCAGCGCGTCGGGCGCCAGCGCCGTGGGCAGCAGCGCCTGCACGTACATGCCGGGCATGAGTTCGCCCTTCGGGTTGGGCACCACGGCGCGCAGCGTCACGGTGCCCATGGTGTCGTTGACGATCACGCCCGAGAACGCCAGCTTGCCCTGGTGCGCGTATTCGGTGCCGTCGTCCAGGCGGATGCGCACCGGGATCTTGTCGCCGTCCACCCTGGCGTAGCGCCCCGCCGCGATCTCGCGCTGCAGCTGCAGCAGCTCGGTGCTCGACTGCGTGAAGTCCACGTACAGCGGGTCGAGCTGCACGATGGTGGTCAGGGCGCCCGCCTGGTTGGCCGTGACCAGCGCGCCGGGCGTCACGGCGGACAGCGCCGTGCGGCCGGCGATCGGCGCCTCGATGCGGCTGTACTTGAGGTTGATGCGCGCGGTCTCCAGGCTGGCACGGGCCACCGCCACGTCGGAGCGCGCCTGCGCCGCCGCGGCCTGGCTTTCGTCATGCGCCTGCTGGCTGATGGCGTCGATCTTCACCAGCTCCGCGTTGCGCCGGGCCGTGGCCTCCAGCGTGCGGGCGCTGGCCTCGGCCTTGGCCAGCGCGGCCTGGGCGCTGGCCTCTGCGGCGCGCAGCGCGGCATCGTCGATCTGGTACAGCGGCTGGCCCTGGCGCACCAGCGCGCCTTCGGTGAACAGGCGCTTTTGCAGGATGCCCGAGACCTGGGGGCGCACCTCGGCGCTCAGCGAGGCGCGCGTGCGCCCGGGCAGCGCCGTGTCGAGCCGCTGGTCCTGCTGCTGCAGCGTGACCACGCCGACCTCGGGCGCAGCTTCGGCGGGGGCGGGCGCCTCGCCCTGCTTCGAGCAGGCGCCGAGCGCACCCGCGAGGAGCAGCGCGCACAGTGCCGCACGGCCCCTGCCGCGTCGGGGCCGGGAGGCCGGGAGGAGCCGCGCGGGCGGGTGGGGGCGCAGCGGAGGGGGCGCGGCATCGTGCATAGAAAGTGGTACGGAGTCGTTGGGGGCGCCGCGGTATTGTGCGGCGCACATATTTCCTGTTTGTAAAGCGGGCCGGGGCCTGATTTTGCTATCGGAGCGGCGCGGCGTGGCGGCTCAGGAGGCCGTTTGAAACGCGTACCCGCTGCGCGTTTGCTTGGCCTGGTACATCGCCTGGTCGGCGCTGCGCATCAGCGCCGTGAGCGTGTGGCCATCCCGGGGGCTGCAGGCGATGCCGGTGCTGACGCCCACGGTGAGCGCCTGGCCCTGGAAGTCCACCGGCTGCCGCACCGCCTCGGCCAGGTCCTGGGCCAGGGCCGCCAGGCGCTCCCCGGGCAAGGGGTCGGCGAGCAGGATCACGAACTCGTCGCCGCCCAGCCGGGCCACCACGTCGGCGGCGCGCACCTGGGCCTGCAGGCGCGCGGCCACGGCGCGCAGCACCGTGTCGCCCGCGTCGTGCCCGTAGCGGTCGTTGATGGGCTTGAAGCGGTCCAGGTCGAGCAGCATCAGCGCATGGGGCAGGCCGTCGGCCAGCATGCGCGTGGCGCTCTGCGCCAGGCCGGTGCGGTTGGCCAGGCCGGTCAGCGGGTCCGTGGCGGCGGCCTGGGCCAGGTGCTCGGCGTGCAGGCGCAGCATGGCCTGGGACGCGCGCAGGCTGCTGATGCGGCTGCTCAGGGCAATGGCGAACACCACCATTTCCGCCGCCACGCCGATCTGCAGGCCGTTGGCCAGCACGAACGGCGCGTCGATCACCTGCCAGTTGACCAGCACCACGCCCAGCACCGACAGGAACAGCAAGGCCTGGCCGCCCAGGTACCAGCGCGCGGGCACGAAGCCGCGCCACATGGTGACCACGGCCGCCACCGTGGCCAGCAGCGCGCCCGCGCAGGCCAGGAGCTCGTTCAGCATCTGGGCCATGCCGAAGCGGCCGGCCAGGCCCAGCAGGGCCGTGCCCACCGCCAGCACGGCGACGGCCTGCACCAGCCGGTCCAGCCAGGGCACCTGGCGCGTTTCGAGGAAGCTGCGCGCGAACAGCGTGCCCAGGAGCAGCCACAGGCTGGGCAGCACCACGTTGCCGCGCTCGGACCACCAGGGCCAGCCGCTCCACAGGTAGTGGGCCGCGTGGCCGTTGAAGCTGGCCAGCGTCAGCAGGGCGAACGCGCACTGGCCGATGTAGAAGCCGTAGGCCGGGTCGCGGAAGATGGCCGCGAGCACCAGGTTGTAGACCAGCAGCGCCAGCAGGATGCCGTAGCAGATGCCGTCGAACAGCCGCTTGTGCTGGCGCCACTGCAGGTATTCGGCGGTGTCCCAGACTGACAGGTCGAGCGTGGCGGCCGTCTCGTTCAGCAGCCGGGCGTAGATGGTGTAGGTGCCCGGGCTGGGCAGTTGCAGGCGCAGCAGATAGCGCTCGCTGTCCAGCGGCCGGGTGGCGAAGGGCTGCGACAGGCCGGTGTGCACCGGCGGCGCCAGCGCCTGGCCGGCGGCGTCGAACGGGCCGTAGAAGCGCACGTCCTTGAGCGCCGTGGTGTGCGTGGCGAGCACCCAGTCGCCGGTGGCCGCGCGCTGTGTCAGCTCCACCTTGAACCAGTGGGCCTGCGCGCCGCCGCCGCGGCGCTGCGGGTGCGGCGCGGGCGCGAAGCGCGCGGCCTGGGCTGGTGCGCGCACGTCGTCCAGCGTCAGCGTGCCGCCGGCGTCGGCGAGCCATTGCAACTGGCCGGTTTCGCACAGCAGCAGCCCGCGCGGGTGCGCGTCGAGCACGATGGGCGCGGCCCACGCAGCCGCCCAATGGCCCAGCAGGAGGCCCAGCAGCAGATAGATGCGAAGCAGCTTCATGGAAAATAGTAAGAACACTCACAATGTAACCGCGCTGCTTTACAGAAACCTGCCATGAACGATTTACCCGAAGGCACCCAGCGCGTGGCCGCCGCGCTGAAGGAAGCGGGCCACCCGCACGCCCCCGTGATGCTCGACGGCGCCGCGCGCACCGCGCAGCAGGCGGCCGATGCGCTCGGCGTGGCGCTGGGCCAGATCGCCAAGAGCATCATCTTCCGGCGCAAGAGCGACGACGCGGCGGTGCTTGTCATCACCTCCGGCGACCGGCGCGTGGACGAGAAGAAGGTCGACGCCCTGGTGGGCAAGACGGGCCGCGCCGACGCCGACTTCGTCAAGGCGCGCACCGGCTTCTCGATTGGCGGCGTGTCGCCCGTGGCCCATGCCACGCCACCGGTGACGCTGATCGACCGCGAGCTGCTGCGCTTCGACTGGATCTGGGCGGCGGCGGGACACCCGCACGGCGTGTTCCAGCTGCGTCCGCAGGACCTGCAGGGGCTGACCGGCGCGCCCCTGGCCGATGTGGTGCAAGCGCCATGAAAGCTACCAAATTGCTAGCTGCTCACGCTTGCCAGATAAGCGCTGCGGGCCAATTCGATGCACAAAGCACGGAACCCGTGCCCTCGCCCTGCGTCTCGGTGTGCCGCATGAGCGCCGACCGCAGCCACTGCGAGGGGTGCTTTCGCACGCTCGACGACATCCGCGCCTGGTCCCAGGCCGGCAACGGCGAGCGGCGCGCCATCTGGGCCCAGGCCCTGCGGCGTGCGGGCATTGCGCTGCCCCAAGGACTGGCATGAAACGACACCCCCCTGAGCGGCTGCGCCGCTTCCCCCCGCTCTCGCAGTGCTGCGCACTGCGGGCAGGGGGACTCATGCTCAGCGCGGCGGGGCGGCCCTTGCGCGGCGTCCGCTGGCCTGGGCGGCGCCGGTTGCATGGGCTGCGGGTGGTGCGTTGCGCTTTGGAAAAACGGCATGAAAGGAGCCCCGCGATGAAAGAAATCACCTTCCACCTCGATTTCGTCTCCCCCTACGCCTGGCTGGCGTTTGCGCAGCTGCCGCAGGTGCTCGAAGGCATCAGCCACCGCGTGGTGTACCGCCCGGTGCTGCTGGGGGCGCTGCTCAAGGCGCACGGCAACCCCGGGCCGGCGGGCATCGCGCCCAAGCGCGACTGGACCTACCGCCACGCCACCTGGCTGGGCCATAGCACCGGGGTGGGGCTGGACATGCCCGCGCGCCACCCCTTCCACCCGCTGCCGCTGCTGCGCCTGGCGCTGGAATGCAGCCAGGACGGCAGCATCAACCGCTTCACGGCCGGCGCCATCCTGCGCCATGTCTGGCTGGGCGGGCACGATGCGCTCGACCCGGCGCGGCTGGACGCGCTGCGCGCCGAACTGGCCGAGCAGCTGCGCGGCGACCCCGAGCAGGCCAGGCAGCTGTTGCGCGCCAACACCGACGCGGCGGCGGCGCGCGGGGTGTTCGGCGTGCCCGCGTTCGAGGCCGACGGCCGCCTGTTCTGGGGCTACGACAGCCTGCCCATGCTGCGCGCCAGCCTGCTGGGCGATGCGTGGTTCGGGCAGCAGTGGGAGGCCGCTGCAAGGGTGGAGCAAGGCCTGGGGGGTTGAATACCCCGCCATGCCCAATGCCTTCAATTTCTCTGCCTCGCCGTTCGACTGCCTGAGCCCCGACGAACAGGCGCTGGTGCGCGCCAGCGTGGACATCGCCTACTACCCCGAGGGCGCCGTGGTGCTCGACGTGGGGGCCGTGCCCGAGCACCTGTTCGTCATCATCAAGGGCTACGTCACCCAGACCGAGGGCGAGGAAGTGCTCGCCACCTACGGGCCGGACGACTGCTTCGACGGCCGGGGCCTGGTAGCCGGGCGCGTCAGCAGCCGCTTCGTGGTGGCCGAGGAGCTGGTGGCCTACCAGCTCGCGCGTGCCACGGTGCAGGAGCTGATCGCGCGCAACGCCGCCTTCGGCGCGCTGCTGTTCTCCGACCTGGGGCACAAGCTCAGCACGCTGGCGCAGCGCGCCGAGCAGCACGAGATGCAGTCGCTCCTGATGGCGCGCGTGGACCAGGCCTACCTGCGCCCGGCGCACCGCGTGCACGCGGCGGCCGACATCGTCTCGGTGGCGCGCCTGTTCCACGAGGAGCGCACCACCAGCGTGCTGGTGGAGGGCCTGCCAAATGCGCCCGAGGGCCTGGGCATCTTCACCTCCACCTCGCTGCAGCGCGCCATCCTCGACGGGCGCTCGCTGCACACCCTGGCCGTGGGCGAGCTGGCCGCGTACCCGGTGGTCACCGTGCGCGCCAGCGACACCATCGGCGACGCCATGGCGCTGCTGCTGCGCTCGCGCGTGCACCGCCTGGTGGTGGTCGATGGCGCGGGCCGCGTGCTCGGGCTGCTGCGCGCGCTCGACCTGTTCAGCTTCGTGGCCAACCAGTCGCACCTGATCTCGGTGCAGATCGAGCAGGCGCGCGACCTGGAAATGCTCGACCGCGCCGCCGCCCAGGTCACGCGCCTGGTGTCGGTGCTGCACCGCGGCGGCACGCGCATGGCGCTGATGGCCCAGCTCGTGCAGCAGCTCAACGCGCGCCTGTTCGAGCGCGCCTGGCAGATGATCGCCCCGCCCGAGCTGGTGGCCAACAGCTGCCTGTTCGTCATGGGCAGCGAGGGACGCGGCGAGCAACTGCTGAAAACCGACCAGGACAACGGCCTGATGCTGCGCGACGGCTACGTGCCGCCGCCCGACCTGCAGGACATCTGCGAGCGCTTTTCCGAGGCGCTGACCTGCTTCGGCTACCCCGAATGCAAGGGCGGCATCATGCTGCGCAACCCGGCCTGGCGCGGCACGGTCGGCGAATGGAGCGAGCGCGTGCGCGACTGGCTGCTGCAGCCCGAGGGCGACAGCCTGATGCACCTGGCCATCTTCCTCGACGCCCACGCCGTCGCGGGTGACGCCGCGCTGCTGGCCGAGGTGCGCCAGCGCCTGCTGCAACTGGCCACCGACAGCGACGCGCTGATCGCCCGCTTCGCCATGGCCGTGGACGCCTTCGGCAACCCGGCGGGCTGGTGGAACCGGCTGCTGGGCCTGGGCGAGGAGGGGCCGGTGAACCTGAAGAAGGCCGGCATCTTTCCCATCGTGCACGGCGTGCGCAGCCTGGCGCTGGCGCGGCGCGTCATGGCCACCGGCACGGCCGAGCGCATCGCCGCGCTGGTGGCCGACGGCACGCTCGACGCCGGCCTCGGCCAGGAACTGCTCCAGGGCCTGCACTTCCTCATGGGCCTGCGCCTGCAGGCCGGGCTGGCGGAGCTGGCGCTCAAGCGCGAGGTCACGGGCAACGTCGATCCGGCGCGCCTGAGCACGCTGGAGCGCGACCTGCTCAAGGACGCGCTCTCGGCGGTCAAGCGCTTCAAGGCCGTGCTGCACCACCGCCTGCGTCTGGACGCGGTATGAACGCCGCCGCCGCATGGTGGGCGCGCCTGCGCCGCCAATGGATGCTGTACCACCTGGGCGAGCCCGAGTTCGCCTTCATGTTCGAGCCGCCGCCGCCGGGCGAGTGGGTGGCGCTGGACTGCGAGACCACGGGCCTGAACCCGCGCAGCGACGAGATCGTCTCCATCGGCGCCGTGCGCATCGTGGGCGAGCGCATCCTGACCAGCGAGCGCCTGGAACTGCTGGTGCGCCCGGAAAAGGGCGTGACGGCCGACAGCGTGCGCATCCACCGCCTGCGCGAGCGCGACCTGGCCGGCGGCCTGCCGCTGCACGAGGCCATGCGCCAGCTCATGCGCTTCATCGGCAGCCGCCCGCTGGTGGGCTACTACCTGGAGTTCGACGTGGCCATGCTGAACCGCGCCGTGTGGCCACTGCTGGGCATGGGGCTGCCGCAGCAGCGCATCGAGGTCTCGGCGATGTACTACGACTACAAATTCCACCGCATGCCGCCGCTGCAGCAGCAGAACCCCGAGATCGACCTGCGCTTCGACACGCTGATGCGCGACCTCGGCCTGCCGCAGCGCGACGCGCACGACGCGCTCAACGACGCCGTGATGGCGGCGCTGGCCTTCGTCAAGCTGCGCCGGTTGTGTGTTGCTGAATAAGCATAAAAAAGGGCTCTAGCCATTATCTGGCAAGCGCTGGCAGCTATGGTTTTTACTGCGCGCAGCCCGGCTGCGTGGCCGGCACGATGCCCCAGTCCACCGTCAGTTGCGGCCCGCCGGGCTGGGAGGTCCACGGCACGCTGAGCTGGCCGTGGGCGCTGGCGCGGGCCAGCAGTTGCAGCGTCTGCGCGCTCGGCGCGGGCGCGTCGGGGCTGCGGTCCACCACCACCAGCAGGTCGCAGCGCGGCAGCGCGGCGGTGTCGATCCAGGGCGCGTGGCGCGGCTCGGCGTCGATGAACACCAGCGGCTGCGACGGCAGGTGGATCGACAGGTTGCCCGCCAGCCAGGTTTCGCCCGCCAGCACGCGCAGCGGCGTGCGCGCGTGCTGGCGCCAGACCTGCTGCAGCGCCTGCGCCATGGCCGGCGCCGGGAAGTTGGAGCGCGCGTTGCGCCCCAACTGGTCCACCAGCACGCCGCGCCCCAGGGCCAGGCCGCCGGCCAGCAGCAGTTGGGCCGCCAGGCCCACGGCCAGCGTCGCGCCCAGCAGCCGCGCGGGCGCCACGGTGGGCACCCAGCGCAGCAGCAGCAGGCCCGCGAGCACGAAGAAGGTGGTGGCCCAGGACGATGCCAGGTGCATGCCGCCCAGGCCCAGGCACAGCGTCAGCAGCAGCGGGCCCAGGCCCAGCAGGCGCACGAACAGGCGCTCGCCATCCGGGCCGGGCAGCGGCGCGGCGGGCGCGCGGCGCAGCCACCAGCGCAGCACGCCCAGGGCGATCAGCGCCGGCGCCAGGCGGCCCAGCTGGGCGGTGGTGAAGAACCACAGGTCGGCCCAGTAGCCGGGCAGGCCGGCGGTGTCGGGTCCGCTGTTTTCAAACGAATCCTGGGCGTAGCGCAGCGTGGCGAAGTCCGACTGCACCATCCAGGCAATGTGCGGCCCCAGCAGCGCCAGGCACACGGCGGCGCCCAGCAGCACCGGCCCCCAGGCGCGCAGGCTGCGCATGCGCGGCTCCAGCAGCAGCCACAGCCCGGCCATGGCGAACCACACCAGCGCGCTGTATTTGGACAGCATGCACAGCGCCCCCGCGGCCCCGGCGGCGGCCCACAGCCACCAGCGCGCGGCGCCCTGCGGCGGCGCGCGCACGGCGCCCAGCAGGGCCCACAGCAGCAGCCCCACCGGCAGCAGTTGCAGCGTGTTGTGGTTGGCCATGATGCCGCGCAGCCCGTGGTAGGCCACCAGCGCTGTCAGCACCACGCTGATGAAGGCGCGCAGCGGCGTGGTCACCATCAGGGCGATGCGCCACACGCACAGCAGCATGCCCGCCACGCTGAGCTGCGCGGCCAGGAAGGTGACCCACACCTGGCGCCCGAGCAGCTCGGTCCAGAAAACCATCCACCAGGTGGGTGCGGGCGGGTGCTTGTAGTAGCCCCACTGCAGCGACTGCGTCCAGACCAACTGCTCGATGTTGTCCCACGGCGGCGCGCGGTGGCTCAGCGCGGGCAGCAGCGTCCACACCAGCAGGTGCAGCGCGATGAAGCCGAGCGTGAGCCAGGCCATGTGGCGCGGATCGTCGGGGTCGATGGGCAGGGGGCCGGCCCGGCGCGGCGGCGGGGGGAAATTCATGGGGGCGGTCGAAAGCGTGCGAGAGTGTACGGGGATGCGGCAGGCCGCGTGCGCATCCGTGAGTGGCGCCCTGCGTGGCCGCCGGGGATAATGCCCGCCATGTTGCGTTTCTTTCTGGTCTTTCTGGCGCTGCAGCTCACCCTGTTCGGCATCAACATGCTCGGGTGGGTGCAGCAGCATCTGGTGCTGCCCTGGACGGCGCTGCTGGCGCGCATCTGCGCCGGGCTGGTGACGTGGTTCGACAGCACGGCCACGGCGGCGGGCAAGGTGCTGTGGAATGCGCAGACAGGCTTTGGCGTGTCGATCGAGCCGGGCTGCAACGGCATCGAGGCCTGCATCGTGCTCTTTGCTGCCATCATGGCGTTCCCGGCCTCCTGGCGCCACAAGCTGGTCGGGCTGGTGGCGGGCTTCGTCGCCGTGCAGGCGCTGAACGTGGTGCGCGTCATCAGCCTGTTCTACCTGGGCCAGTGGAACATGGACGTGTTCAACTTCGCGCACGAATACCTGTGGCAGGCACTGATCATGCTCGACGTGCTGGTCGTCTGGCTGGTGTGGGTGCGCGCGGGCAGCAAGGCCCCGGCCGCGCCGCCGCAGGAGCCGCCCGTGCCGCCGGCCGCCGTGGCAGCTTGAGGGAGGGACGAAGGTGCGCTTGCTTACCCGTCTGCCACCGCTGTGGCGCTTCGCGTTCACGGCCTTCCTCGGCGTGATTCTGTTCACGCTGGCCTGGCTCCAGGTGGCGCGCGTGAGCGCGTACCCCGCGGCGCTGCTGGCCAAGGCCGGGCTGGAGCAGGCGGCGCCGCAGTGGGTGCGCGTGGTGCACGTGCTGCCCGGCGAGCAGGTGACGCTGGATTCGTCCGTGGCCATCGCCACCGCGCAGACGGGCTGGCGCCAGGCCGAGATCACGCTTGATGCCGAGCCGGGCCGCTATGCCTACGGCCTGCCCATCTTCCTGGCGCTGATGCTGGCGGCGCAGGTGCTGCAGCGTTCGCGCGGGCGTGCATGGCGCGTGCTGGCCGGCTACGCGCTGCTGCAGCCGGCGCAGGCGTTCAGCCTGGCGATGTACCTGCTGATGCAACTGCTGCTGGCCACGGGGCTGGACGCGCGCGTGCTCAAGGTCGAGCAGGGCCAGATGGAGGCCATCATCTACGGCTACCAGCTCGGCGCGCTGGTGGTGCCCACGCTCGTGCCCGTGCTGGTCTGGCTGTGGCTGGAGCGGCGCTTCGTCAACGACGTGCTGGTGAGCGCCTGGCGCGCCTCGCTGGCGCCCGCGCCCGCCGTGGCCGCGCCGGTGCCGCCGCCCGCCGTGGCCCCGGTGGTGGCGCAGCCCGCGCCGCAGCGCGGCGAGGTTTCCTCCAGCGCCGCCGCCGTGCTGCCGTCGCGCCGGCGCTGAGCTTGCTCCGTCAACACGTTTTCACGCCGCCAGCGGCGGCTCCTGCATGGCCTCGATCTGCTCGCGCAGCATGTCCACCTGGCCTTGCCAGTAGGCGCTGCTGCCGAACCAGGGGAAGTTGATCGGGAAGATCGGGTCGCTCCAGCGCCGCGCCAGCCACGCGCTGTAGTGGATCAGGCGCAGCGTGCGCAGCGGCTCGATCAGCGCCAGTTCGCGCCGGTCGAACGGGCGCAGCTGCTCGTAGCCGTCCAGCAGCGCCGCGAGCTGCTGCGTGCGCTGGCGCCGCTCGCCCGACAGCAGCATCCACAGGTCCTGCACGGCCGGGCCCATGCGCGCGTCGTCCAGGTCCACGAAGTGCGGGCCGCCGCCGTGCGCATCCACGGGCGTCCACAGCACGTTGCCGGGGTGGCAGTCGCCGTGCAGGCGGATAGTGTTTGCATCTTGCAAGCCAAATCGGCCTTCAGCGCCCGTGGAACAAGCGCTACCAGCTATCAAATCAAGAGCTTCGTCGCAGGCGGTGCGCCAGGCGGACTGCTGGTCCAGGGGAAGGTGCTGCCCGGCCAGCAGCGTATCGCGCGGCGCCTGGCCGAAGTGGCGCAGGTCCAGCGCGGGCCGGTGCGCGAAGGGGCGCGCCGCGCCCACGTTGTGGATGCGCGCGAGAAAGCGGCCCAGCCACTCCAGCGTCTCGAAATCCTCCAGCTCCGGCGTGCGCCCGCCGCGCCAGGGGCTGACCGAGAAGGCGAAGCCCGCGTGGTGGCGCAGCGTGCGGCCGCCCAGCAGCAGCGGCGCCACCATGGGCACCTCGGCGGCGGCCAGCTCCTGCGCGAAGGCGTGTTCTTCCAGGATCTGGGCCTCGCTCCAGCGCCCCGGGCGGTAGAACTTGGCGACCACGCGCGTGCCGTCTTCCAGCACGGCCTGGTACACGCGGTTCTCATACGAGCCCAGCGCCATCAGGCGCCCGTCGCCGTACAGGCCGGCGCTGGCCAGGGCGTCGAGCACCACGTCGGGCGTGAGGCCCGCGTAGCCAGGGGGGCTGGGGGAGCAGGGGGTGTCGTGCATGCTCCCGATTGTCGGGCCACGGGCCGTGGCTGCGCCTATCAAGTGCCTGCGGCGCGCCAGACCACGCGCCCGGCGCCATCCAGCAGCACCAGCGCCCCGTCGGCGCGCAGTTCCAGGCGTTCGCCCAGCACGCCGGAGGTGAAGCGCTGGCGCTCGCGCAGGTCGTGCACCGTAAGCAGGCCCGCGCCGTTGAAGGCCACGCGCGCGCCCGGCATGCCGTAGGTGTTGCTGGACCACAGCGCCGTTTCGCCGGTGATGCCGCCCTGGCCGCCGTTGGTGCGCTGGAGCGCATAGAGCACGAAGTTGCCGTCGCTTTGCAGCGCCAGCTTGCGGTTGCGGGTGTAGAGGATCTTGGGCGTGTCCCAGTTCAACTCCCCGCGGCCCCAGGCATAGCTTTCCCGGAAGAAGCGCGCCGGGCGCTCGGCCAGCGAGCGGCACGATTCGCCCGCGTGAACGCTGTCCGCGCCCTCGCTGTTCCAGCCCAGCAGGTGCAGCACGGGCGGCTTGATGGGGAAGTCGTGGCTCTTGCTGAAGATGGTCACCTCGTCCAGGCCGTAGCGCAGCCCCGCCAGCAGCGGCACGTCGATCTTGGGCACGATCTTGCCGTACACGCCCACGCGCAGCGCCTGGCCGATGGCGTAGCTGTAGCCCTCGCTGCAGCCGCCCGGCAACTGCGCGGCCACGTCCTCGGGAAAGTTGGAGTTCTGGAACAGCGTGAGCTGGCCCACCACGCTCACGGGCATGCTGATGCCCGCGCCAATCGTCACCAGGCTCTCCGAGATGGCGCGCGGCCCCCAGGTGAGCGTGAGATCGACGCCGGGTGCGTATTCGGCATTGGCCACCAGGCCCATGCGCCACTTCTGGTGGGTGTACGAGCCCATCTTGCCCTCGGCGCGCTGCTTCTTCAGGCCCGCCAGCCCGGCCACGCCGGGCGGGGTGCAGGCCGTCACGCCCAGCACCTTGGTGCAGGCGCTGCCCAGGTCCACGTCCACGTCGTACGGAATGGTCTGGCGCACGCGGTACTCTGCGTCCAGGCCCAGCTTGCCCTGGGCCTTGGCGGTGATGCCGATGCCCACCTTGAGCGGCAGCACCACCCCGTCGGGCGTGGTGTTGTTGAGCTGGATCGCCAGGCGCAGCTTGTCGGGCTCGATCAGGTCCATGGCGCCCCGGCCGCCGGTCGAGGCCGACTGGCCGTTCTCGGCGCAGAACGAGACATTGATCTCCGCCGCCTGGCCCAGCGCCGCACCGGCCTGGCCCAGCGCGTCCGCATCGCCGCCGGGGTTCTTCACCTTGTCCGCCAGCGCCTCGGGCGAGCTGGCTTTGGGGTTATTCACCGCGATCTGCTGGCCCGTGCCGCACATTTTGGTGCTCAGGCTCTTGGCGAAGTCCTTCTCGCCCTGGAAGCCCAGGAATGCCTCCGCCAGCAGCGACACCGTGAGGTTGCCGCGCATGTTGCCGCTGAGGTCGAACCCCGGCCCGATGGTGGACCACAGGAAAGTGAAGGAGCCGTGCGAGTCGGTGACGTCCACCTCCAGCGTCACCTTGAAGGTGCCCGTCAGCACCTTGTATTTGACCAGCTTGATCTCGCCCAGCGGGCGCGTGAGCAGGGCCTCCTTGAGCACCGCGCAGTCCGGGGCGCTGGCCGAGGCGGCGCAGGCCGCGCGCAGCGCCCGTTCGGCCTGCGCGCCTTCGGCGGCCTGGCCGCCGCCCGGCGCGTTCACCAGCACGAAGCCCCGGCCCGCCGGGTTCTGCGCCAGGTAGAAGCCCCCGCCCGCCTCCAGTGCCTTGCCGTAGCCAGGAATCCACACGCTGGCCGAGGTGGCGTCGGGCGCGTGCGCCGACTTCAGGAAGGCCGCCTTGCTCTGGCTGCCGTCGTCCACATCCAGGCGCACCGCCTGCACGTCGTCGATCGTGGGCGCGCGCCCCGTCTCCAGCGTGGAGAAGGCCTGGTACACCTCATGGATGGCCACTGGCGCGGTGGCGAAGACAATGCTGCCGTCCGCGGTCCGGCCCTGCACGGCGGTAATGCGGCGCAGCGGGTAGCGCCAGTTCAGCGTGGCGATCACGTGCCCCGGCCCGGCGGCGGCGAGCTGCTGCGCCAGCGCGGGCGCGGTGACCCGGCCCACGCGCAGCAGGCCCGCCGTGTCCATGTCCACGGTGTAGCTTGCGTCCGGAAACTGGCCGAGCTTGACCACGCCGGCGATGCCGGGGCCGAGAGCCTCGCTGTCGAGCTGGAACTGCGCGCCCACGCGCGCATCCTGCGCGGCGGTGACGCGGCAGGCGCCATCGGCCTGCTCTTGCGGGCAGCCCACCCAGCGCGCGAAGCGCATGCCCGTGCGCGGCGTGGCGCGCAGGGTGAAACCGGGGGGCGCATCGCCCATCTCCACGCGGCGCAGCAGGCGCGGGTTCTCGGCGTCGAGCCGCATGCCCGGCAATTCGTCGATGGCCACGCTGCCGCCGTAGTCGGCGTCGAATTCCAGCACCGCCACGCGCAGGTCGTTCGGGTTGGGCAGGGGCACCGTCTCCAGCGGGTCGAACACGGCCGTGAGCGCCTGTCCGGTGGCGTTGCCGGCCGGATCCTCCCGCCCGGCGGGCGGCGCGGCGTAGGTCTGCAGCAGGCTCGGGCCGCCGTCCAGTGGCGTTTGCACGGCGGCCTGGTAGTCGAAGTCCAGCCGTGCCAGGTGCGCGCGGCTGCCGGGGTCGAAGGCCAGCGCGTCGCGGTAGTCCACCATGCCGTCGCCTGTCAGGTCCTGCGCGATCAGCGCTGCCGCCAGCGTGTCCTGGTAGTAGCGCAGGCGCTCGGGCGGCAGGCGGTCGGTGAATGCCAGCAACTGGCGCGTGATGTAGTCCGTCACCGGGTTGAAAGCTACGCTGCCCGCTTCCAGGTCGCGTCCCGTGGCCAGCAGGTAGGCGCGCGTGGCGCCGGGGCTGCCGTCGCTGGTTTCTGCCCCGGCCGCGGCGGCGCTGCCGGATGCGTCGCGCTTGCGCAGGCGCAGCAGCAGCACTTCATCCAGGTACTGCGCGGGCACGCTGGCGGCAAAGGCCCCGCCGGACTGCAGGGGGATTTCGGGCAGATCCAGGTCGGGCAGGTCGACCAGTTCGATGTTCACCACGTCGGCATCGCCCGGCAGCGCTACGCGATGCGCGCCTGGGGCCGGTAGCGGGGGCAGTGGCGGTGGCGGGCCGTCATCACCGCCGCCGCAGGCGGCCAGGGTGGCGGAAAGAGCCAGGGCAAGACCGTAGCGGCACAGGGGGGCTGGTGCGTACTTCATGGTTTTTGCAATGGTTTTGATAGCTGCTGACGCTTGCTGGTTAAGGGGTAGGGCCAAAAATTGTTTCAAACCTGATGGCGCCGTGCCGCGCGCAGGCCGAAGGCCGCCGCCAGCAGCGACAGCAGCGCCAGGCCCCATTCGGACAGCGTAGGAATGCTGGCGGGCGTTGCGGGTGGCAGCGGCAGGGCCATGGGGGCGAACGGGTCGGCGATGGCGCCCTCGGCGAAGTCGCTGTCGCCGGGGCCGTTGTCGGCCACGGTGTAGGTCACCGTCATGCGGTTGGGGCTGATATTTGCGCCTGGCGCGGGGAACCACTCGCTGGTGGGCGCCAGGGCGGTCCTGGGACCGAACTTCATCAGCTGCACGTTGTCCGCCAGGGGTTGCGGGTAGGTGATGGAGACGGTGAGCGTGTCCTGCTTGCAGCCGCTGGCGTTGAAGCTGAAGGCGCCCACGGGGAAGTCCGCGTTGGCGGGCGCGCCGGGCGGGATGCCCGTGCCGCTGAACTGCGGCGTGCCCGTGATGGCGCAGCCAGGCTGGCCGCCGCGGATGGTCACGCTGGTGGTGCCGGTGGTGCCCGGCGCCGTGGCGGGGAAGGCGATCCAGGAGGGCGTGACCGGCCCCGGCGCGGCCTGCGCCGGGCCTTCGCCCTGGGCGTTGACGGCGCGCGCTTCGAGCACATAAGGCGTGCCGTTGTCCAGGCCGCTGATCACGCAGCCCGTCTCGTTCGCCGCCGCCGTGCAGCCGCCCACGCGCGTGTCCCCCAGCGTCCAAGCGCTGGCGGCGTAGCCGGTGAGGGGCGAGCCGCCGTCGGACGCGGGCGGCATCCAGCCCACGCGCACGGCGCCGTCGCCGCCCACGGCAGTGGTGCTGGCGGGTGCGCCAGGCACGGTAGTTATCGTGAACGTGCCCGGAGTATTGGTGGCGGAGGCGTTGTGAACCTTGTCCCAGGAATCTGTGCTCTCCGTGCATGCTTGTGCGGTCTTGCCGGCGGGAATGAAGTAGCAGACGACGTTGTTGGTGGCGGAAACCTGGGCCTGGGTCATGTAGAGGGTGGCAAAGCGGTCACCCACCGCGTGCGGCGGTGAGCCGGTCAGCCAGGTTCTGGCTTGCAGAAAAAAGCTGGTGACGGCGCCCGAGGCATCCGTAGTGACGTTAAAGAACGTGAGCCATGCATTGTTCTCGTCGTAGGTATGTACCCCGTCCGAGAACGTGAAGGCCGTGGGCGTGACCGCGGTGGTCTGGCCAGACGGGAGGGGGGTTGCCATGGTGAACTGGCCGCCTGCGCCCATGGCCGTGGTGTACACCGGGCAGCCCGGTTCGGCGGTGGCATCGGGGCAGCCCTGGAGCTCCGCGTAGTTGCGCGGGGCCAGCGTGTAGGTGGCGGACTGGGCCGCGACCGGCAGTAACAGCGCGACCAAGGCCAGCGGGCGGGTAATCCAATGGAGTGGTTTCATGGGCATCTCGTGAGCCGGTTGGTACGGACTCAAAAGACTACATCCTGAAACATCCTCGAATCTGAGCAAATCTGAGCGCGGGGCGGTTTTTTGATTTGCAGGAAAATCGACCTCCAGCGCTTGCCTGGCAAGCGCTGGCAGCTCACTTTTTTGACGTTCAGGCCCTGCGCCGCACGGTACGCAGCCCGAAGGCCGCCGCCAGGGCGGACAGCAGCAGCAGGCCCCACTCGCCGAGCGTGGGAATGCTGGCGGGCTGGGCGGGCGCCTGCGGCGTGAACTGCGCCACCGAGGCCTGCGGCGCGGTCACGTTGGGCAGGCTGCACGTGGCACCCTGGCCTGCGCAGGCGCCCGTCCAGGCGGCGAAGGTGTAGCCCGTGTTGGCGCTGGCGGTGCAGGTGGCAGTGTCGCCCTCGGTCACCGGGTTCGGCGTGCATTGCACGGTACCGCCCGCCGATGGGCTGGCCGTGGCCGTCACGGCGTGCGTAGCGGGTGGTGGCAGCAGCATGGGCGCGAACGGGTCGGTGATCACGCCTTCGGCCGGGTTGCTGTCGCCGGGGCCGTTGTCGCGCACGGTGTAGGTGACGGTCTTGCGGTCCAGACTGAGGCTGGCACTGGGTGCGGGGAACCATTCACTGGTGGTGGCCAGCGCGGTCTTGGGGCCGTACTTCATCAACTGCACGTTGTCGGGCAGCGGCTGCGGGTAGGTGATGGAGACGGTGAGCGTGTCGCTCTTGCAGCCGGCCGCGTCGAAGTGGAACGCGCCCACGGGGAAGCTGGCGTTGGCGGGCGCGCCGCCGGGGATGCCTGTGTCGCTGAACTGCGGCGCGCCGCTGAGCGCGCAGCCAGGTTGGCCGCCGCCGATCACCACGGCGGCCAGGCCGCCGCTGGTGCCTGGCACCGTGGTTCCGGTGGGCAGCAGCTTGGAGGGCGTGGCGTGCACTGCGTCCGATTCCGGGCCGTCGCCCTGGGCGTTGGCGGCATGCACCGTGAATGCATGGGCCGTGCCGTTGTCCAGGCCGTCGATCACACAATTCGCTGAGTCAGCCGCCGCCGTGCAACTGCCCGCGAACGCCAGGCCCGGCAGCGTGCGGGTGGTGACGGTGTAGCCAGTGATGTCGGGCGGGGATGGCGGGGCCGTCCAGCCCACGCGCACGGCGGCGTCGCCTGGGGTGGCGGTCACGCCAGTGGGCGCACCGGGAACGCTGGGCGCGGCGGTCACCGCCACGGCCTGCTGCACCTGCGGCGCGGCAGTGTGGTTGGCGTCGCCCGGCTGGTCGGCGTTGAGCGTGCAGGTGCCCGGCGCGGTGAAGCTGACCACGCCGCTTGCCATGGCGCACACGCCGCTGCTGGCTGCGTCCACCGAAATTACAGCCGCCAGGCCCGAGGTGGCCGAGGCGGCGGGCGTGTAGCTGCTGCCGACTACCGCGCCCACGGGGGCCGTGCTGGTGAATGCCACGGTCTGCGTGGCCTGGGCCACCGTCACGTTCACGGTGTTGGATATGGCGGGGGTGTTGTTGCCATCGCCCGCATAGGCGGCCACCACCGCATGGCTGCCTGCCGCCAGCGCAGCGGTCTGGAACGTGGCCGTACCGCCCGCCAGCAGGCCGGAGCCGAGCGCCATGCCGCCCTCCTTGAACGTGACCGTGCCCGTGGGTGAAATGCCCGTCACGCTGGCGGTGAAGGTGACGGTGGCGCCATGCGCCGGGCTGAGGGGCGAGGCGGCCAGCGTGACCGTGGGCACGGCCTGGCCCACTGCCACTGGCTGCTGCACCTGCGGCGCGGCAGTGTGGTTGGCGTCGCCCGGCTGGTCGGCGTTGAGTGTGCAGGTGCCCGGCGCGGTGAAGCTGACCACGCCGCTTGCCATGGCGCACACGCTGGCGCTGCCCGCATCCACGGCAATCACGGCCGTCAGGCCCGAGGTGGCCGTGGCGGCGGGCGTGTAGCTGCCGCCCACGGTGGCGTTGACCGGGGCCGGGGTGGTGAACGCCACGGTTTGCGTGGCCTGGGCCACCGTCACGCTCTGCGCGCTGGAGCTGGCGGGGGCGTTGTTGCCGTCGCCCGCATAGGCAGCCACCACGGCGTGGCTGCCTGCCGCCAGTGCGCCGGTCTGGTACGTGGCTACGCCGCCCGAAAGCGCGCCTGTGCCGAGCACCGTGCCGCCTTCCTTGAACGTGACCGTGCCCGTGTGCGACGCGCCGCCCGCCACCGTGGCGGTGAAAGTGACCGTGGCGCCATACACCGGGCTGAGGGGCGAGGCGGCCAGCGTGACCGTGGGCACGGCCTGGCCCACTGCCACTGGCTGCTGCACCTGCGGCGCGGCAGTGTGGTTGGCGTCGCCCGGCTGGTCGGCGTTGAGCGTGCAGGTGCCCGGCGCGGTGAAGCTGACCACGCCGCTTGCCATGGCGCACACGCCGCTGCTGGCTGTGTCCACCGAAATCACGGCCGCCAGGCCCGAGGTGGCCGAGGCGGCGGGCGTGTAGCTGCCGCCGACTACCGCGCCCACGGGGGCCGCGCTGGTGAATGCCACGGTCTGCGTGGCCTGGGCCACCGTCACGCTCTGCGCGCTGGAGCTGGCGGGCGCGTTGTTGTCGTCGCCCGTGTAGGCGGCCGTCACCGTATGGTTGCCCGCCGCCAGCGCGGCGGTCTGGAACGTGGCCGTGCCGCTTGCAAGCGTGCTGGAGCCGAGCTGCGTGGCCCCTTCCCAGAATTCGACCGTGCCCGTGGGCGACGCACCGCCCGCCACCGTGGCGGTGAAAGTGACCGTGGCGCCATACACCGGGCTGAGGGGCGTGGCGCCCAGCGTGACCGTGGATGCCGCGCGGGTGACGGCCAGCGCGGCGGCGTCCGACAGCGCCGGCGGCGCCACCGCGCCCGAGACGCGCACGCGGTAGAGGTAGCCGTTCATGCCCAGCGTGGCGCCGGTGATCTGCAGCGTGGCCGTGTCTGTGCCGGTGTAGGGGGCGCCATCGGCGATGGGCGTGTAGCCGCTGCCCGTGTCCACCTCCCACTGGTAGGCCGTGGCGTTGCTGGCCGTCACGCTGATGGTGCCGCTGCCGCCCACGGCGAGGGTCAGCGGGGACGGGGGCTGGGCCGTGATGGCGGGGGGCTCGGGCGGTGCGGGTTCCTCGCACCGCAACTGGCGGGTGATGGTGCCGATCTGTTCAGAGGACTGGGACTCGCGCCACACGCCGAAGCCGTATTCGCCGGTGCGTGGAATGACGAAGGTGCCGTCCAGATCCAACTCATCGCCTGCCACTGACTCCGCTGTTAATTCGGGCGCGTCGCTGTTGACGATGTAGAAGCCGCTGCCTGATCCCGGCGGAGCCTTGGAGTTGCTCGTCGTCACCCGGTACATGACCCGTTCGCCCGCCTCCAGTGTGTCTGTCACGAATTCTCCGTAGGCATCCGGGGGGCCGAACGTCTGCAGCGTGCCGAATGTGGCATTGATGGCCTGGCAGCCTGCCGACAGCGCCAGGGCCTGCTGGCCCAGCGCCAGCAGCAGTGCGGCGAGCAGCCAGCGGGCGATGCGTTGGATACGGTGATGCATGGGGCGGCTTCCTGGCGGTCAGTCGAGGTCGAGGTAGCGGCTGGCGTTGGCCCAGAGCAGCTTGGCATCGTTGCGGCCCAGGTTGTACTCATCCTTGATGCGCTGCACCAGCTTGTCCGCGAAGTCCGGGGGGAACCATAGCCGCAGGTCGATGACGGCCAGGCATTGCGGGCCATCCGGCGTGCCGGTCTCGAAGGACTGCCCGGCCGCGTACCACTCCAGCGAGGTTGCGCCGTCGGTGGGCCACTGGCCATTGCGGTTGAAGGCCACCACGAACGGGCCGTGGCGCGGCAGGCTGGGCGCCTGCACGTCCACCTCGATGTTGTGTGCGCTCCGGTTGTCGCTGCGCGCCTTCAGATAGGCCACGTTGCATGCGCGCGTGTTGGCGTCGCTCACGTTCAACTGCATGTCGGCGCTGTCGTCCTGGTCGCCCACGCCGCGCTGGAACTGGAGTCGATAGGTCGCGCCCCCGCGCACGGGGACGATGGGGCGCGCGTACTTCTTGTTGTCGCGGTAGCTGCCGAACCACCATTCCATCTGGTAGGTATCGCAGCGGCCCTGGTTGTCGCCGCCGTTGCCGGGGAAGAGCGCGCGGCGGGTGGCGTTGACGATCTGGAGGTCGGTGAAAACATTGGGGGTCATGGTGAAGCCTTCGAGGGGATCAGCAGGGGCGCACGGGGTAGAGGCCCTGCACGCAGATACACCAGGTCATGGCAAGGTGGGGAAGCTTTATCGGCTTCGATGCGCCAACGCGACCGACTTCCACCGAGCCCTGGGGCGTGGTCTTGGCCGTGAAGGCGCCTCCGCGGAGGTGTACTTCGGAGGCCATTGCCGGGGCGGGTACGTAGATGCTGGCCGCGCCGAAGCTGTTGCCGGAGGCGCCTTCCCCCAGGAACGCGCCGTCAGTCAGTTGGGGCTGGCCCGGGGTTTTCTTGGCCGTGATGTCCACGGTGCCGGAAACCTGTGTCTCCGTGCCTCTGAATCGCGCCTCGTGCGCATGGGGAGGCAGCTCGTTGAGGGACGTCAACGCCACGGCGGGAGCGTCGTCCGCGGCCGATTGGGTTTTCTTTCCCACGGACCGAGGCTCAAAGGCATGCATGGGTATGAGGCAGCGCAGGTCAGGCAGCGCGAATTTGGTTATGCCATCACCGCCATAGCAGACACCAATGACCGAGAACAGCGCTTGGTTGTCCTTGACCAGCAATTCCTTGCCGTTGCAAGGTTCCCAGCCTTCGGGCGCGTAGTTGCCGGCGAACAGCATGACTTCACCTATGTAGGCGTCGTTGGAAGTGGTGGGACGGGGCATTGACAAGACTCCTTGGGGGTTAAGGAAGTGCTGGCGGGAAGAAGCCGGGGAACTTCCGGGGGAAAAAATTTGTGTTTGCGCCTGCGAAAGCCAGACGCGAAAACACCCTTGAATCTGAGCGCGCGTGAAAAAAAGTGATTGGAGCCAAATCGGCCTCAAACCCTTTGCATTCAAGCGCTTGCAGCTACCAACTCAATAGCGCCTGCCGCGCGCCGCGCGCATCCCGAAGGCCGCCGCGAGGGCCGACAGCAGCAGCATGCCCCACTCGCTGAGCGTGGGAATGGCCTGCGCACCCGCCCCAGGCGCAGCCAGCAGCGCGAAGCCGCCCGGGTCCTGGATGAACTGGTTGGCCGCGCCGTCGTGGTCGCCCAGGCCGCCGTCGGTCAGCGTCAAGGTGGCGCTCAGGCGGTTCTGGTCGATCACGACGTGGCTGGCGGGCAGCTCGTACCAGTGGTCTTGCGCGCAGGCGGTGCCCTGGCAGCTGTAGCCGTCGGGGCTGGGGCCGTACTTCATGTACACGGCGCCTGCGGGGATGGGGCTGGTGAACTGCAGGGTCACGCTGGCGTCGCTGCCCTGGGTGCCGCTGCTCAGGTTCAGCGAGAGCAGTCCGGCGGGGAAGGTGGCGTTCGGCGGGGCCGTCACGCCCTGGGGCGGCGTGGGGCTGAAGCTGGCGCTGGCCACCTGCCAGTTGTTGGCCGGCTGCAGGGCCACGGTGGCGCTGTTGCCGCCGCCCGCGTCGGCCCATGGGGCCTGGCAGGCATTGCTGGGGTTGCCGCCGTGCAGGCCCTGGCAGGTCCAGGAGTACAGGCCGTTGGCGCTGGAGATGGGGCCGGGCGTGCCCGCGCTGCACAGGTTCGCTGTGGGAGCCTGGGCCGAGGATTGCCCGGCCGCCGCGCCGCAGGCGCCATCGACCGGCAGCGCAGCCACGGCGGCCGTGGCGTTGGAACAGGCCTGGGCGCCTGCGGCCGTACCGGAGCTGGCGGCGGGGGTGACGCAGAAGGTCAGCCCATGCCCGACGTCATCCGCCACGGGCGTGTACTGCAGGGACGTGGCGCCGGTGATGATGTCGCCGCCGCGCTTCCACTGGAAGGTGCTGGCGCCCTCGGGGTCGCTGTCGGCGTCGGTGTAGGTGTAGCTGCCGGTGAGCGTCTGGCCCACCTGGGGTATGGGCAGGCCGGTGATGACCACGTCGCTGGCGACCGGCGCGGCGTTGGCGGTGAAGCTCATGACGACGCGGCCAGGGGCGCCAGTGCTGGCGCTGATCCCCGGGCCATTGTCGGCGCCGCCCCCGCCCCCGCCGCCGGGCACGCTGCCCCCCGTGCTTGCTTGGGAACTGGTGCCGCCATTGCCGCCATTGCCGGCGCCTGTGCCGCCCACAGTGCCGCTGGCGTTACCGCCGTCGCTTGCCGTCGTGGCCGACCCGCCCCCGCCCCCGCCGCTTACC
>Ga0209958_1000371_pt1 | contig 95460 bp, 84 predicted proteins | sample ThiBio_inoc_plan_FD_183942 | JGI IMG/M metagenome (GOLD analysis project Ga0209958, IMG submission 183942) | Wastewater bioreactor microbial communities from Cape Town, South Africa - Thiocy_inoc_plan (SPAdes) | ecosystem: Engineered > Bioremediation > Thiocyanate > Unclassified | place: South...
ACGAGCCGCGGCTCGCCCATCAGGCAGGCGCCGAAGGCCCCGCGCTGCACGCGCTCGCTCGGGCAGCCGCAGTTGAGGTTGATCTCGTCGTAGCCCCACTGCTGGCCCAGGCGCGCGCACTGCGCCAGGTCTCGCGGCTCGCTGCCGCCCAGCTGCAGCGCCACCGGGTGTTCGGCGGCATCGAAGCGCAGGTGCCGAGCCACGTCGCCATGCAGCAGTGCGCCCGTGGTCACCATCTCGGTGTAGAGCAGGGCGCGCCGCGACAGCAGGCGGTGCAGGTAGCGGCAGTGGCGGTCGGTCCAGTCGAGCATGGGGGCGACGGACATGCGCCAAGGGGTGGGGAGGGTGTTTTCTGGCATGCGGGTTCTGGGGAAATTCCGGCCGTTGCTGCCGGGGTGCGGGGCCTTGTCAGCGGCGTGTAATGTTTTGTTAAGCTCTCACCCATGCCGCGAGGGGGGGCGGGTCACCACCAGAGGCTATAAGGAAGAAAGAAAGGGCGTTCCGCCATTTTAGAAATCCTGGGGCGCACCATCACGTCCCCAGGCTGGCGGACGGGGCGCAACCAGCGCCGGGCTGCACTGCTTTTTTCCTGCCCCTGTCCCTTGCCGTACGCAAGTTCCGCTGCGGGCCTTGCACCAGGATCACCCCAATTTTAGGAAACGTCTCATGCAAACCGACCCTACTCCACCAGTGCAGTGCATTGGCATCCCCAGGGAAACCTTCCCCGGCGAGAAGCGCGTGGCCACCGTGCCCGACGTGGTGGAAAAACTCACCAAGCTCGGCTTCAAGGTCGCCGTGCAGGCTGGCGCCGGCGAGGCCGCCAACTTCAGCGACGATGCCTACCGCGCCGCCGGGGCCGAGGTCATCGACGGCGCAGCAGCCCTCTGGGCCGCTGCCGACATCGTCTTCAAGGTGCGCCCGCCCAGCAGCGAGGAAGTGGCGCTGATGCGCGAGGGCGGCGCCCTGATCGGCTTCGTCTGGCCCGCGCAGAACCCGGCGCTGATGGAGCAGCTCGCCGCCCGCAAGGCCACGGTGCTCTCCATCGACTGCCTGCCGCGCACGCTGAGCCGCGCGCAGAAGATGGATGCGCTGACCTCCATGGCGGGCGTGTCCGGCTACCGCGCCGTCATCGAGGCGGCCAACGCCTTCGGCCGCTATTTCAACGGCCAGATCACGGCGGCGGGCAAGGTGCCCCCGGCCAAGGTGTTCATCGCCGGCGCCGGCGTGGCGGGCCTGGCGGCCATCGGCACGGCGGCCAACCTGGGTGCCATCGTGCGCGCCAACGACACGCGCGCCGAAGTGGCCGACCAGGTCAAGTCGCTGGGCGGTGAGTTCGTCAAGGTCGATTACGAGGAAGAGGGCTCGGGTGGCGGCGGCTACGCCAAGGTCATGAGCGAGGGCTTCCAGGCCGCGCAGCGCCAGATGTACGCGCAGCAGGCCAAGGATGCGGACATCATCATCACCACGGCCCTGATCCCCGGCAAGCCCGCACCCAAGCTCATCACCGCCGAAATGGTGCAGAGCATGAAGCCCGGCAGCGTGATCGTGGACATGGCCGCCGAGCAGGGCGGCAACTGCGAACTCACGGTGCCCGGCGAGGCCGTGGTGCGCCATGGCGTGACCATCGTCGGCTACACCGACCTGGCCTCGCGCCTGGCCAAGCAGTCGTCCACGCTGTACGCCACCAACCTGCTGCGCCTGGCGGAAGAACTGTGCAAGGCCAAGGACGGCCATGCCGTGGTCAACATGGAGGACGATGCGATCCGGGGCCTGACCGTCATCAAGGACGGTGCGGTCACCTGGCCCGCGCCGCCCCTCAAGCAGGCGCCCGCGCCCGCCCCCAAGGCCGCCGCCGCACCCGTGGAGCAGAAGAAATCGGGCCACGGCCATGGCGCGGGTGCGCCCATGTCGGCCAAGGCCCTGGTCATCGTCTTCGCTGTCGCGGCCGTGCTGTTCGCGCTGATCGGCGCCTATGCGCCGGCGGCCTTCCTGGGCCACTTCACGGTGTTCGTGCTGGCCTGCTTCATCGGCTACATGGTGGTGTGGAACGTCACGCCCGCGCTGCACACGCCGCTGATGAGCGTCACCAACGCCATCTCCAGCATCATCGCCATCGGCGCGCTGGTGCAGATCGCTCCGCCCGAGGCAGGCCTGAACGGGCGCCCGGACAGCCTGATCCTCTGGCTGGCCTTTGCCGCGCTGGTGCTCACGGCCGTCAACATGTTCGGCGGCTTTGCCGTCACGCGCCGCATGCTGGCCATGTTCCGCAAATAACGACAAGAACGACGAGGAAACAGAACCATGTCCCAAAGTCTCGCTACGGTGGCCTATCTGGGCGCCGCCATTCTTTTCATCCTGAGCCTGGGAGGGCTCTCCAACCCCGAAACCTCGCGCCGTGGCAACCTGTTCGGCATGGTCGGCATGGCGCTGGCCGTGCTGGCCACCGTGTTCGGCCCGCGCGTGGGCTCCGGCGGCATCGCCTGGATCGTCGGTGCGCTGGTCATTGGCGGCGGCATTGGCCTGTATGCGGCCAAGGTCGTGAAGATGACGCAGATGCCCGAGCTGGTCGCGCTCATGCACAGCCTGGTGGGCCTGGCGGCCTGCCTGGTGGGCTTCGCCAGCTACGTGGACACGTCCATCCAGCTCACGGGCGCGGAAAAGGCCATCCACGAGGTGGAGATCTACGTCGGCATCCTGATCGGCGCCGTCACCTTCTCGGGCTCGCTCATCGCCTTCGGCAAGCTCAACGGCAAGATCGGCGGCAAGCCGCTGCTGCTGCCCGCGCGCCACTGGCTCAACCTCGTGCTGCTGCTGGTGGTGATCTGGTTCGGCCGCGAGTTCCTGCGTGCCGAAACCGTGGAGCAGGGCATGCTGCCGCTGGTCGTGATGACGGTGATCGCGCTGCTGTTCGGCATCCACATGGTCATGGCCATCGGCGGCGCCGACATGCCGGTGGTGGTGTCCATGCTCAACAGCTACTCGGGCTGGGCGGCGGCGGCCACGGGCTTCATGCTCTCCAACGACCTGCTGATCGTCACCGGCGCGCTGGTGGGCTCCTCGGGCGCGATCCTGAGCTACATCATGTGCCAGGCGATGAACCGCAACTTCATCAGCGTGATCGCGGGCGGCTTCGGCTCCGGCGCGCCCGCCAAGAAGGGCGATGCCGCCGCCGCCGAGCCGCAGGGCGAAGTGACGCCCGTGAGCGCCACGGAGACGGCCGAGCTGCTGCGCGAATCCAAGAGCGTCATCATCGTGCCCGGCTACGGCATGGCCGTGGCGCAGGCGCAGCACACCGTGAACGAGATCGTCAAGACGCTGCGCGACAAGGGCGTGCAGGTGCGCTTCGCCATCCACCCGGTGGCGGGCCGCATGCCCGGCCACATGAACGTGCTGCTGGCCGAGGCCAAGGTGCCCTACGACATCGTGATGGAGATGGACGAGATCAACGAGGACTTCCCCGAGGCCGACGTGGCCATGGTCATCGGCGCCAACGACATCGTGAACCCGGCCGCGCAGGACGACCCGGCCAGCCCCATCGCCGGCATGCCGGTGCTGGAGGTGTGGAAGGCCAAGCACTCCATCGTGATGAAGCGCTCCATGGCCTCGGGCTACGCGGGTGTGGACAACCCGTTGTTCTACAAGGAGAACAACCGCATGCTGTTCGGCGACGCGAAGAAGATGCTGGACGAAGTGCTCTCGGCCCTCAAAGGCTGAAAATGCTCCTGCTTCGATAGCTGCCAGCGCTTGCCTGGCGGGCGCTGGAGGCCGATTTGACTCGTATTGCCGGCAAAGGCATGCGGGGCTGAAAGGGCCGAAGGCGCATCCGTCCGGCCTGCGTTACATTGGCGGCTTCCTTTTTTGGCGCCGCTGCCAGTTCCCGCTGGCGGCGGCGCATTGCATTCGCACCATGATCGACCTCCGGGGTATCACCCAGATTTACCAGGGCCCACAAGGCCCGGTCGAGGCCTTGCGGGGCATCGACCTTTCCATCGCGCCGGGCGAGGTGTTCGGCATCATCGGGCGCAGCGGCGCGGGCAAGAGCTCGCTGGTGCGCGTCATCAACCTGCTCAACCGGCCCACCCAGGGCGCCGTCGTGGTGGCGGGGCGCGACCTCACCCAGCTCGACGGCGCGCAGTTGCGCGCTGCGCGGCGCGATATCGGCATGGTGTTCCAGCACTTCAACCTGCTGTCCTCGCGCACCGTATACGGCAACGTGGCCCTGCCGCTGGAGCTGGCGGGCATGGCGCCGGCGGCCATGCGCGAGCGCGTGGGGCCGCTGCTGGAGCTGGTGGGCCTGTCGCACCTGGCCGACCGCTACCCGGCGCAGATCTCGGGCGGGCAGAAGCAGCGCGTGGGCATTGCCCGGGCGCTGGCCAGCCGCCCCAAGGTGCTGCTGTCCGACGAGGCCACCAGCGCCCTCGACCCGGAGACCACGCGCTCCATCCTCGACCTGCTGCGCCAGGTGAACCGCGAGCTGGGCCTGACGGTGGTGCTCATCACGCACCAGATGCAGGTCATCAAGCAGATCGCCGACCGCGTGGCGGTGATCGACGCCGGGCAAATCGTCGAAATGGGGCCGGTGCTCGACGTGTTCACGCGCCCGCGCCAGCCCATCACCAAGAGCCTGATCGACGAAATCGTGCCGCAGGAGCTGCCCGCCAGCGTGCTGGCGCGCGTGCGCAGCCTCGCTGCGCGCCTGGCGCCGGGCGACAGCGGCCAGCTGCTGCGCCTGTCGTACGCGGGCGAGCAGGCGTACGAGCCCATCCTGTCGCACCTGATCCGCGAGCTGGGGCTGGACCTGTCGATCCTGCACGGGCAGATCGACGAGATCCAGGAACAGACCTTCGGCTCGCTGGCGGTTTACGCCAGCGGCTCCATGGCGCGCATCGGCGCGGCCATCGACTATCTGCGCGCCCAGGGCGTGGTGGTGCAGACCGTGGAAGTGAAGGGGTGACGCGATGTTCGAGAATTTTTCCGAAATGATGCTGGAGCTGTTTGCCACCTCGCTGTGGGAAACGGTGCTGATGGTGGGGGTCTCGGGCATCGTGGGCGGCCTGGTGGGCATTCCGCTGGGCGTGTTCCTGCGCCTGACCGACAAGGGCGGGGTGCTGCAGCATGGCCTGGCCAACAAGGTGGTGGGCGGCATCGTCAATGCCGTGCGCTCCACGCCGTTCATCATCCTGCTGGTGGCCATCATTCCGTTCACGCGGCTGGTCACCGGCACCTCGATCGGCACCTGGGCCGCCGTGGTGCCGCTGACGCTGGCCTGTGCGCCCTTCATCGCGCGCCTGGTGGAAACCGCGCTGCGCGAGGTGGACCACGGCCTGGTGGAGGCCGCGCAGTCCATGGGCGCCTCGACCTGGCAGATCGTGTGGAAGGTGCTGCTGCCCGAGGCGCTGCCCGGCATCGTGGCGGGCCTGACCATCAGCTTCGTCAGCCTCACCGGCTATTCGGCCATGGCCGGCGCGGTGGGCGGCGGCGGCCTGGGCGACCTGGGCATCCGCTATGGCTACCAGCGCTTCCTGCCCGACGTGATGCTGGCCGTGGTGCTGCTGCTCATCGTGTTCGTGCAGGCCATCCAGAGCCTGGGCGACTGGGTGGTGCGGCGTCTGTCACACCGCTGAATACTCATTTTTCCATAGCTGCTAGCGCTTGATAGGTAAGCGACAGCAGCCATTTTTGCCATATACCGAAGGAACTCTCATGCGCAAGCGCACCGCACTGCAATCGCTGGCCCTGGCCATCACCCTGGGGTGGATGGGCGCCGCCCTGGCCCAGGAAAAGCCGCTCAAGATCGGCGTGACGGCCGGCCCGCATGCGCAGATCTTCGAGCAGGTCAGGAAAGTGGCGGAAAAGCAGGGCCTGAAGATCCAGGTCGTCGAGTTCAGCGACTACGTGCAGCCCAATGCGGCCCTGGCCGCCGGCGACCTGGACGCCAACAGCTACCAGCATAAGCCCTACCTGGACGCGCAGATCAAGGACCGCGGCTACCCCTTCGCCGTGGCGGCCAACACCGTCACCTTCCCGATCGGGCTCTACTCCAAGAAGGTCAAGAAGCTGGCCGACCTGAAGGAAGGCGCGCGCTTCGGCCTCCCCAACGACCCCACCAACGGCGGCCGTGTGCTGCTGCTGTTGCAGAGCCTGGGCTTGATCAAGCTCAAGGATGGCGCAGGCCTGAAGGCCACGCCGCTGGACGTGGTAGGCAACCCCAAGAAGCTGAAGTTCGTCGAGCTGGATGCTGCGCAGCTGCCGCGCTCGCTGGACGACCTGGACGCCTCTGCCATCAACACCAACTTCGCCATCTCGGCCGGGCTCAACCCCAAGACCGACGCCATCGCGCAGGAAAACGCCGACGGCCCCTACGTGAATATCCTGGTCGTGCGTGAGGCCGACAAGAACAAGCCCTGGGTGTCGCAGCTCGTGAAGGCCTACCATAGCGACGAGATCCGCCGCTTCATCGACACCCAGTTCAAGGGTTCGGTGGTGGCGGGCTGGTAATTCCTCCACTCCGCTCCGAAAGGGCTTTCCATGGGTACGTACCGCATCGCCGTCGTCGTCGGCAGCCTCCGCAAGGACTCCTTCAACCGCCAGCTGGCCACGGCGCTGGCGCGGCTGGCACCGCAGGATTTCGCGTTCCAGCAGGTGCGCATCGACGACCTGCCGCTGTACAACCAGGATGACGACGGCGCCCCGGCCGAAGCGGTGCGCCGCTTCAAGGCCGAGATCGCGGGCGCGCAGGGCGTGCTGTTCGTCACGCCGGAATACAACCGCTCCATCCCGGGCGTGCTCAAGAACGCGCTCGACCAGGGCTCGCGCCCTTATGGGCAGAGCGCCTGGGCGGGCAAGCCTGCGGGGGTGATCGGCACCTCCATCGGCGCCATCGGCACGGCGCTGGCGCAGCAGCACCTGCGCAACGTGCTGGCCTACCTGGACATGCCCACGCTGGGCCAGCCCGAGGCCTTCGTGCACGCCAAGGACGGCCTGTTCGATGCCGAGGGCAACATCGGCGAAGCCAGCCGCGCCTTCCTGCAAGGCTGGGTGGACAAGTACGTGGCCTGGGTCAAGCGCCACGCCTGAGATTGCTCCTGATTCGATAGCTTCCAGCGCTTGCTGGATAAGCGCTGGTGGCATTTTCGATGCTTTAAACCGAGGTGGTGCGCTAAAATCCTGATTTTGAGAATTTCTCTCATCAACAGCCAGCGAGCACGACGGACACCACTTCGATGAGGTGCTGGACATGCACAACACCGGGCGCAGCGTGCACACGGAGAGCCGGCAGATGCTGCGAGTGCTGGGCTTCGTGGACGCGATGCAGCGCCGGGCCCAGCCGGGCCAGCCCCTGAGCGAGTGCCAGAAGCGGCGCAACCAGCGCATTGCCAGCAAGCGTGCCCGGGTCGAACATGCGTTTGCCGGCATCCGGCACCTGGGCGGCAAGTTCGTGCGCACGATCGGGCAGGCGCGCGCCACGGTGGGGATGACGATGATGGCCGCCTGCTACAACATGAAGCGCCTGGCGTCGTTCCTGCATCGGGGAGTGGATGCGTTCTTCAACGCCTGAACCCGCTGCAGGCTGAAGCAGAGTTGAAGGCTATTTAGGTCCTCTGGAGGCGGACAACCACTCGTGTCGAAGAAGGGCGTACTGCATGGTGTTCTCATAAATCGGAGCGCCACTGGCATCATTCCTGAAAGAGATGAACTCCATGAAAACGCCCTCCTGCCGCATGCCTAGTCGTTCACATAGTCTTTGAGAGGACGTGTTCGTATCCTCCACATAGGCATACAGCCGACGTGCTGCCCGTTTTTTGAACAGGTGAATGAACAGTGCAGTAGCAGCTTCATGGGCATAGCCCTTACCGCCGAAGTCAGGATGAAAGTTCCAGCCAACCGAAAAGGTATCGCCCTCCGGCTCAGCGAACAAATCGCCGATGAGTTTGTCAGATGTGCGCAAACACACGGCGATACTCGCGTCGTGCGTGCTGCGCTCCAGTGCTTCGCGCTCCGCGTCTCGGATATCGGCCAGCGCTAGCGACAGAAAGCAGCTTGCCACGGGCTGGTGCAAATACTCGAAAAGATCGGCTGCGTCCCCCTGGACAAATCGCCTCAAGACAAGGCGTTCGGTTTCGATGGCTTCCATTTGCTTCCTTTCTGATCCCTTCAACTGGCCCATGGCATCGCAGTAACGTGCCGGCCAAGACGAAGACTTATGCGGGGGATTGGCAGGATTATTGGATTCGCCGTGATGACACCATTTCATGTGAACGCGGCAGCAGGGCCTAAACTACGCGATGTGCGCTTGATCCCGACGCCCGCGACAGCAAGGGCGCCATCACCTACCGACTCTTGAGCGCCAAGTGGCTGAGGGCCACGGCGGCGCCCTGAGCCCTTCTTCCCAACTCACATTCGCCCAGATTCCGATGAACCACACCACGTCAACCGATCCTAACCGGTACTCGGCAGCAATGCGCTGGCTGCATTGGCTGCGCGCTGGAGCTGTGTTGGGCACGCTGGCCATCGGCCTGATCATGGTGAACCTGCCAGATGAGCTTCAGGCCAAGTTCGATGTGCTGTACCCCAATCACAAGCAGTTCGGCCTGCTCGCGTTGTTGCTGGCCGCCGCCGCACTCATCGTGCGTGCCTGCACCCACGTGCCCAAGCCTCCTGCCAGCTTGGCGCCATGGGAGCGCACTCTCTCCAAGTTCGTGCACTGCGCGCTCCTCGTCCTGCTGATAGCCGTGCCGCTGTTGGGCTATTCGATGTCCAGCACCTTCACGCAAAGTGACGGGGTTCCCTTCTTCTTTTTTGGCCACTTGCCCGAACTACTCCCAAAGAACGATCGCTGGTTCGAGCGCTTCCAGTGGCTGCATCGCGTACTCGCGTACGCACTTTTAGGCTTGCTGGTGCTGCATGTCGCCGGGGCACTCAAACACCGCTTCCTGGACAAGGATTCTCAGGCTGATGTTCTGCGACGCATGCTGTAGCAGGCACTGGGGTGGCGTACACGATCGCCCGGGATGCGACACCTAGTGCCTCAAAGAAAAGAAAAGGGATGGAAGTCAGGTTCTTTTTCCGGCATGGTTCTGAATTGCACTCCTTATGGTTGATGGTATTTCATCATTGAACGAGTGAGACATGATCATCCAGGGCCTTGGAAGTACCACTTCACTGTATAGCACCCTCACCAAATCAAATGTTCAGCGGCAGGAATTGCCAAGCGCAGCGGCAAATTCTGCCGCCACAGTGACTATTTCAGAGGCGGCCAAAGCGCTTGCCTCTTCTGGCAGCGATGGTGCGACGCAATCCACGACAGCAGCGCAGCAACGAATTTTGAAATCTGCGGGCAGTGACCCTCAGAGTGCTGAAAAAATTGCTTATGAAATGGCAAATACCAACAGCACCATTTTTTACGACATCCGCGACTCCCTTCAATCCGGGAAAATGGATGATATAAAACTATCGTCAACAGGAAGGAAGATTGACGATGCATTCAAGGAAAAATTCACCAAAGAAGCCGCAGAGATTGATGCAAAGCGGCTGGAAATATACAACACAGAAAAAGCCAAAGGCACCAACCCGGTAGAGATCATTGCCAAAATGATTGGCTTCACGAACTCCCAATCAAGAGATTATCTTGAGGGTTCTGCATGGTTGGGGTAGATTGAAATTTCCCGCAAAAAAGCCCATCGAACAGCTGGCCTTTTTTGGTTTTCTTGGATTGATGCAAAAACCATGGAGACACATGGGCTTCGTAATGCACGGCGCAGGTAGCCCGCCAGCAATCCTTGCTTGAGGGCGCAGATGGTGATCTCTGCCTCCCTGGCAATGGAAGCAAGCCGGACCCAGGCCAGTTTTCGCGCAAAATAAGCCGTTGGTCAAATATTGGAAAACAGCCTCCATGGAAAGACTCGTTGAGACTCAACAGAACAGAAAGCTTGAGACGATAGTTTTGGGCGGCGGCTGCTTCTGGTGCACCGAGGCGATTTTCGGCCGCGTGCGCGGCGTGACCGATGTGCAGAGCGGGTACGCCAACGGCCATGTGCCGCACCCGTCGTACGAGCAGGTCTGCACCGGCAGCACGGGGCATGCCGAGGTGGTGCGGCTGCGCTTCGATCCCGGGCAGATCGGCCTGCGCGCCATTCTGGAGATTTTCCTGGCCACGCACGACCCGACCTCGCTCAACCGCCAGGGCAACGATGTCGGGACGCAGTACCGCAGCGGCATCTATTACAGCGATCCGGCGCACGAGGCCGTGGCCCGCGCCGTGCTGCGCGAACTGGCGGAAAGCGGCGCCCATGGCGCGCCCATCGTGACCGAGGTGGCGCCGCTGGCGGCGTACTGGCCCGCCGAGGACTACCACCAGGACTACTTCGTGAAACACCCCCACCAAGGCTACTGCGCCTTCGTGGTCGGCCCCAAGGTGGAGCACTTCCAGACGGCCTTTGCGCGGTACTGTCACGAAACCGGCGCCGATCGGCGTTAAGCTTGCGGCCCACGGCGCCTCGCGCGCCGCATTCCTGCCATGCCGCCGTCCATCCCGTCCCTCCTGCTCCCGCGCCCACGCCTGGCACGCCGCCTGGCGCTGGCGTGGCTGGTGCTCGCCCTGGCGCTGGCACCGGCCCTGGGGCAGATGCACCGGGTGCTGCACCTGCCCGGCGCCCTGGGGCTGGCCCAGCCGGCAGCGCATGACCACGGCCTGGGCGCACTGTTCGGCGGACACAGCCCGGCCGACTGCCAGCTGCTCGACCAGCTGCACCACGGCGGGGCCGCCGTGGCGGAAAGCCGCGTGCCGCTGGCCCAGCCCGACGGCCAGCGGGTGGCATCGCCCGCTGCGCCGCCGCTGCGCGCCGCGCCGCCGCTGCCTTTCCAGGCCCGCGCGCCGCCCCTGGCCTGAACCTCCTTTACTCCTGATTCCATAGCTGCCAGCGCTTGCCAGACAAGCGTTGGCGTTGTTTTTCGCCTTGAATTCCGTGGGTCTTCAAGGCGCGCTGCGCCTGCCTTCCTGCAAGGGGGCAGGGCGGCGCATCCCCTTTTTTCCGACCATGAAGCACATTCCGAACCTCGTTTCCTTCCACGGCGCCTGCTCCGGCGCGCTCCACGCGGCGCAGACGGCCGCCGCCCTGGCCGTGGCCCTGCTCATCACCACCCTGGCGCAGGAGGCGCAGGCCCAGCCGCAGGGCGCAGCCGCTGCGCTGCCCGAGGTCACCGTCTCCGCCAGCGGCCTGCAGCTCGGCAGCGACGACATGGCCACGCCCGTGAGCGTGCTGGAGGGCGATGAACTGGTGCGCCGGCGCGAAGGCACGCTGGGCGAAACCCTGAACAGCGAGCCGGGCATCCAGTCCAGCCACTTCGGCGCGGGCGCCAGCCGCCCGGTGATCCGCGGCATGGACGGGCCGCGCGTGCAGGTGCTGTCCGATGGCTCGCAGGTGCAGGATGCCTCCACCGTCAGCCCCGACCACGCCGTGGTCGCCGAACCCCTGCTGGCGCGCCAGGTCGAGGTGCTGCGCGGCCCCTCGGCGCTGATCCACGGCGGCGGCGCCATCGGCGGCGTGGTCAACGTGCTGGACGACAAGATCCCCACGGCCATTCCTCAGAAGGGCTACGAGGGCAGCGCCGAGCTGCGCCTGGGCAGCGCCGCGAGCGAGAAAACCGGCGCCTTCCAGCTCACGGGCGGCGCGGGCAACCTGGCCGTGCACGTCGAAGGGCTGGCGCGCGATGCGGGCGACTACCGCGTGGGCAGCGGCTGGGAGGGCGGGCGCAAGGTGCCGGGCAGCTTCAACCGCACCGACTCCGGCAGCCTCGGCCTGTCGTGGATCGGCGACCAGGGCTATCTGGGCGTGGCCTATACGCGCCAGACCGCCAGGTACGGCCTGCCAGGGCACAACCACAGCTTCGAGGGCTGCCACACGCACGGCGACCACCTGCACTGCGGCAGCCATGGCGGCCACGACGGGCATGACCACGGGGACGACGACCACGACCATGACCATGGCGCGGAGGACGTGCCCGTGGTGGACTTGCGCAGCGAACGCTGGGACGTGCGCGGCGAGCTGCGCAACCCCTTCGCCGGCTTTTCGGCGCTGCGCCTGCGCGCGGGCGTGACCGATTACCAGCACGACGAAGTGGAGGACGGCGCCGTCGCCACCACCTTCCGCAACAAGGCGCACGACGTGCGCGTGGAGCTGCAGCACGAGCCGCTGGCCGGCTGGCGCGGCGTGTTTGGCGTGCAGGCCACGCAGCGCAAGTTCAGCGCCGAGGGCGAAGAGGCCTACGTGCAGCCGACCGAGACGCGCCGCACCGGCCTGTTCCTGCTGGAGGAATACCAGTGGCAGCAGTGGCGCTTCGCCGCCGCGCTGCGCCACGAGCGCCAGACGGTGGACGCGCTGGCCTCGGGCCTGTCGAACAGCCACAACGGCACCTCGGCCTCGCTCAGCGCGGTGTGGAAGTTCACGCCCGGCTACGCGCTGTCGGCCTCGTGGACGCAGGCGCGCCGCATGCCCACGGCCGAGGAGCTGTACGCCAAGGGCCTGCACATGGCCACCAGCACCTACGAGCGCGGCGACCCGAACCTCAAGCCGGAAACGGCCCAGTCCATCGACCTGGCCCTGCGCAAGACGGCGGGCGACACCACCTTCGGCGTGAGCGTGTTCCACAACCGCGTGAAGGACTACATCTACGGCCGCACGCTGGACGAACTCGACGGCCTGCAACTGCTGCAGTACAGCCAGGCCGACGCCACCTTCACCGGCCTGGAGGCGCAGGTGCGCCAGCGCCTGACCCGCAACCTGGGCGTGACGCTGTTCGGCGACGTGGTGCGCGCCAGGCTGGACGCGGGCGGCAACCTGCCGCGCATTCCCGCCGCCCGCGCGGGCCTGCGCCTGGACGCCAACTGGCAGGCCTGGGACGGCCAGGTGGAATGGGTGCAGGTGGCGCGCCAGGACCGCGTGGCCGACTTCGAGACCGCCACGCCCGGCTACGGCATGCTCAACCTGGGCCTGGCCTACAGCAGCCGCCTGGCCGGCGGCACGCCGTGGCAGCTCTACGTGAAGGGCAACAACCTGACTGACCGGCTGGCCTACGCCCACACCTCGTTCATCAAGAACGCGGCGCCGCTGATGGGGCGCAACGTCACGGTGGGCGTCAAGGTGTCGTTCTGATGCATTGATCTCCCCGCCAGGCGCCCGGACGCCTGGCGGGGACGTGGTGCCCGTGCCATAAAGTAAGCGCTTTGGGCGGGTTCCTTGCGGCCCCGCAGGTGTCGAACACACAGCCGCATCGTGGCGACAGGGTTTTCAATGAACGGTCCCCTTCCTTCCGAAATACACCCGATGGCCGGATTCCCTCAGGTGTGCTTCATCAAGAACATCATCACCAATCCGCATATCGTGGTGGGCGATTACACCTATTACGATGACCCAGACGGTTCGGAAAACTTCGAGCGCAATGTGCTTTATCATTTTCCCTTCATTGGCGACCGGCTGGTGATTGGGAAGTTCTGTGCATTGGCCCGGGGTATCAAATTCGTCATGAATGGGGCCAATCACAAGATGTCGGGAATTTCCACCTATCCGTTCCAGATCTTCGGAAATGGGTGGGAGAAGGTCATGCCCGGCATGGACGACTTGCCCTACAAGGGCGATACCGTCATTGGCCATGATGTATGGATTGGATACGACAGCGTCGTCATGCCAGGCGTGAAAATCGGCAACGGCGCCATTATTTCGGCGCGTTCCGTGGTGGCAAGCGATGTGCCGGCCTACACCATTTATGGCGGCAATCCCGCCAGATGCATCAGAGAGCGTTTTCCCGAAGCGACCGTGGCCATCCTGGAAGAAATCGCCTGGTGGGATTGGCCCATTGAGAAAATATCCCACAATCTGGCGCTGATTGTTTCTTCGGATATTGAGGCGCTCCAGGCTTGCGCTGCGGCTTCTTCGTGAATGCCTTTGAACTTCATGCGCTGCTGACCGGCCCGGCAGGCCTGGTGCCGGAGCCCGCTGACAACCGTATCGCACGAACCTATTTTCACGAATGGGTGGAATGGCATCCGGGCCGCAGCACCCGCGTGCTGCGCGTGATCTATGGCGCGCAGGGCGAGCCCGAGCGAATTCAGCGGTGTGTCTCGTCCGACAACAATAATGCGGTGCTGCTGAGCGGTCCATTCGTGAAACGGCAGGTGCTGGACGCTGCGGCCCAAGAGGCCGCCAGCCTCCTGGCGCGTAACGTGCGAACCGAAGGATGTGATGAGGGCGCGAACGAAAAGTGACGCCAGGGCTTATCCAGCAAGCGCCAGGCGCTATTCTTTCAAGAGCACCACTGGTCTGCCGGGCCTGTTGTGGGCGAGCTCCACGCAAAACGCTGCCCGGCGGATAATGCCCGTTTACCTGCCGGCCACAACGTCCGCGCTTCTGCTTTTCTGCTTTCGTGGATTCCCCCGTCTTCTCTTCCCTCATCCCGGTCATCCTGTGCATCGGCATCGGCTTCTTCGCGGCGCGCATGGGCTGGGTGCGCGCGGCGGCGATTCCCGATTTCTCCAACCTCGTGTTCCTGGTGCTCACGCCCGCGCTGCTGTTTCGCACCATGGGCGCGGTGCGCATCCAGGAGCTGAACTTCCGCCCCGTGGCGCTGTACTTCCTGGCGGCGGGGCTGATGTTCGCGGTGACGATGGCGGTGTCGGGCTTTTCCACGCGCGCGGCGGCGCGCGGGCTGGCGCACATGTTCAGCAACACGCTGATGATCGGCGTGCCCCTGGTCGGGCTGGTGTACGGCAAGGAAGGGCTGGTGACGCTCATCACCCTGATCTCGCTGCACTCGCTGATCCTGCTGACGGGCGTCACCATCGTCTTCGAGCTGGCCGAGGCGCACGAGCGCCAGAAGTCGGGCCAGAGCGCGCCGCGCCCCATGCTGCACACCGTGCTGCAGGCGGTGCGCAGCGGCATCCTGCACCCGGTGCCGCTGCCCATCCTGGCAGGGCTGCTGTTCGCGCAGACGGGGCTGAAGCTGCCCGGCGTGGTCGATCACTCGCTGCAGGTGCTGGGCCAGGCGCTCGGCCCCATGGCGCTGCTGCTGGTGGGCGTGACGCTGGCCTACACCCCCGTGGGCCAGCACCTGCGCAGCGCCTGGGGCATTGCCCTGGCCAAGACGGTGCTGCACCCGCTGCTGCTGGCAGCGCTGGCCTGGGTGTTCGGGCTGTCGGGCCTGCCGGTGGCGGTGATGTTTATGGCCGCTTCGCTGCCGGTGGGGGCCAACGTGTTCCTGTTCACGCAGCGCTACGGCGTGCTGCAGCAGGAGGTGTCGGCCAGCATCGCCGTGTCCACGGCGCTGGCGCTGCTCACGGTGCCGCTGATGCTGGTGCTGGCGCAGCGCTTCCTCGCCTGATGCTTCGCTTTCAATAGCTGCTAGCGCTTGCTGGGCAAGGGCTGGAGCCGTTTTTCATGCAATTTTCAAGGCGCTTCAAGGCGCCAGGCGCTCGCGCAGCCACGCGCCGCTTTCCAGGCGGTAGCGCAGCCGGTCGTGCAGGCGGCTTTTGCGGCCTTGCCAGAATTCCCAGCGCTCGGGCACCAGCCGGTAGCCGCCCCAGTGCGGCGGGCGCGGCGGCTGCAGCAGGAATTGCGCGCCGTACTTGGCGGCATTGGTCACCAGCACGCTGCGGCCGGGAATGACCTGGCTCTGCGGGCTGGCCCAGGCGCCGATGCGCGAGTCCAGCGGGCGGCTGGCGTAGTAGGCGTCGCTGTCGGCGGCGTCCACCTTTTCCACGCGGCCCTCGATGCGCACCACGCGCTCCAGCTCCACCCAATGGAATTGCAGCGCGGCAAAGGGGTTGCCCGCCAGTTCGCGGCCCTTGCGGCTGTCGTAGTTGGTGTACCAGACGATGCCGCGCGCGTCGTAGCCCTTAATGAGCACGATGCGCGTGCTGGGGCGCAGGCTGCCGTCCACGGTGGCCAGGGTCATGGCGTTGGGCTCGGGCACCTGGGCCGCCAGGGCTTCGTGCAGCCATTGGTCGAATTGCTGCAGCGGGTCGGCGTGCGAGGCGTCTTCGCTCAGTTCCGCGCGTTCGTAGCTCTTGCGCAGGTCGGCGATGGAGGAGGGCGTTGCGTTCATGCGCTCATTGTGCCGCGCCGTCCGGCGCGGCGTAGGCCAGCAGGCGGCCGAGCGCGCGGTCGTGAATGCCCAGGCGGCGCAGTTCGTCGTAGGTGGCCCGGGCGTAGTCGTGCGTGCTGCCGTAGATGCCGCGCGCCTGGTTGAAGATGCGGCGGTACTGGGCCTCGGTGAGTTCGCCGGTATGGCTCGGGCTGCGGCGCGAGAGCGTGAAGGCCAGCGCGCGCACCGTGCCCTGCGCTACGCCGCTGGCCGTGATGCGGCAGGGCAGCCAGCGCGGGTCGTACACGCCGAGCACCATTTCGCGCTGCCACAGGGGCGGCAGGATGCGCGCCACCTGCGCGCGTTCAATGCGGAAGGCCATGCCCTGGCAACTGCCGCCGGGCAGCAGGGCCAGCACCAGGCCGGGGCATTCGGGCGTGCCCCGGTTGACGCGGCTCCACATCTTGAGCGCGCGGTGCCAGCCATGCACGCGCGCCGGATGCCGTTCGACGAAGGGAAACCCGGGGCGCCAGATCAGCGACCCGTAGCCAAAAACCCACAGATCCTGCTGGCCGCCCCATTCGGCCAGGGTGCGCGCGAGCATCGGGGCGGGGTCGCGCAGCGGCGCGGGCAGGGCGGTCATGGCTTCACTCTACAATGACGGGTTTTGTCCAACGCCCTCATTATTCACCTTACGGAGTTTCAAAAATGTCCAGTTCCGACGACGATAGCCAGCAGCGTTTTGCCCTCGGGTTCCTGTTTGCCCTGATTGCGCTGGTGGTTTCCACCGTGGTGGGGGTCGTGGTGTTCAAGCGCGGCATCGCCCATGCGCCGGCGGCGCCCAAGGCCGCCGTGGTGCAGGCCGTCGAGGCCGCCGCGCCCGGAGTGGCCGTGGTGGAGGAGGCCACCGTGGTGGTCGAGGGCGGCGTGGTCAAGTTCTACTTCGCCACCGGCAAGGCCGATCTGGCCACGGGCGCCAAGCAGGCCCTGGCGGACGTCATCAAGGGCGTGCTGCAGGGCAGGAAGGCCGTGGTGTCGGGCTTTCACGACGCCACCGGCGACCTGGCCGTGAACCAGGAACTGGCTAAGCAGCGCGCCTTCGCCGTGCGCGACGCGCTGCTCTCGCTGGGCATCACCGAAGAGGGCATCGAGCTGAAGAAGCCCGAGCAGACCCTGGCCGATGGCAGCAACGCCGAGGCCCGCCGCGTGGAAGTGACGCTGGCGCCCTGATCCCCGGTTTCTCTCCCGCCCGACAACGCCGCGCTGCTTTCAGTAGCGCGGCGTTTCGTTTGGGCGCAGGTCGAACAGCAGCACCTCGGCCTGCTCGCCCTGGGCGAATTCCACCTCGCGCACCTGCCGCAGCTTGACGGCATCGCCCGCCGCCAGGCGCTGGCCGTTGACCTGCAGCGCCCCGCGTGCCACGTGCACGTAGGCAAAGCGGTTTTCCGGCAGCACGAAGCGCTGCTGCTCGGCCCCATCGAACAGCCCGGCGTAGACGCGCGCGTCCTGGTAGACCGACAGCGCACCGTCGGCTCCGTCGGGGGTGATGATGGCGCGCAGGCGGCCGCGCTTTTCCTCTGCACCGAAGTGGCGCTGCTGGTAGCGCGGCGCCACGCCCTTGCGGTCGGGCACGATCCAGATCTGCAGGAAATGCACCGGCGCCTGGCGCGAGGCGTTGTATTCGCTGTGACGCACGCCGCTGCCGGCGCTCATCATCTGCACGTCGCCCGGCTCGATGGCCGAGCCCGTGCCCATCGAGTCCTTGTGCTCCAGGGCGCCGTCGAGGACGTAGGAAAAAATCTCCATGTCGCGGTGGCCATGCGGGTCGAACCCCCGGCCCGGCTGCACCCGGTCCTCGTTGATCACCAGCAGGTCGGAGAACCCCTGGTGCTGTGGATCGTAGTAGCTGCCGAAGGAGAAGCTGTGCTGCGAGTGCAGCCAGCCCAGGTTGGCGATGCCGCGCTGCGCGGCGGGGCGGAGTTCCATCATGTCCTTGTCCTCGGGCGCCGCTGGGGCGCTACGTTCAGTTCTTGATTGCTTCGAGGGAAACGGTGATCGTCACCTCGTCACCCACGTTCGGCGCGTACTTGCCGGCGTTGAACTCGGTGCGCTTGATGGTGGTGGTGGCGTTGGCGCCGATGGCGTCCTTCTTCAGCATGGGATGGGGCATGTTCACGAAATGCGTCACCTTCAGCGTCACGGGCTTGGTCACGCCCTTGATGGTCAGGTTGCCGTCGATCGCCACCGGCTTGTCGCCCTCGAATGTCACCTTGGTGGACTTGAACGTGGCCGTGGGGTACTTGGCGGTGTCGAGGAAGTCCTCGCCCTGGATGTGGCCGTTGAACACGTCGAAGCCGGTGTTCACCGAGGTCATGTCGATGGTGATGTCCACGGCGCCGGTCTTGGCGGCCTTGTCCAGCGTCACGGTGCCGGTGGTCTTGTCGAACTTGGACAGCTGGGTGGACAGGCCGAAGTGGCTGTACGAGAAACGCGGGAAGGTGTGCGTGCCTTCCACGTTGTAAACCTCGGGCGCGGCCAGCGCAGGGGAGGCGGCGGCAAAGCTGACGAGCAGGGCGGCGGAGAGCTTGGCGATACGGTTCATGGCAAGGGTCCTTTCAGGATGGAGGGAAAAAACAGGGGATCAAACGGAGGTACCGGGGGCTTACTGGGCCGCCGCGGTGAGGCGGAACTGGATCACCACGTCGTTGGCGACGATGTCGAAGGCCTTCCAGGCACCTTCGCCGATGGAGAAGTCGCCCCGGCGGATCGTCAGGCGGCCCTCGAACACGCCGGTCTTGCCCTGGGCGGCAAAGGTGGCGGGCACCACCACGTCCAGGGTCTTGCCCTTGATGGTGAGCTTGCCGGCCACTTCGTACTTGTTGCCGCCCAACGCCTTGACGCTGCTGGACTCGAAGCGCGCCCGGGGGAAGGCCTTGGTGTCGAACCAGGTCTTGGTGGCGACTTCGGTATCGCCTTCGCTGCTGCCGGTGTCCACGCTGGCCAGCTCCACCTCGATGGTGCTCTTGGCGGCGGCGGGGGCGGCGGGGTCGAAGCGCAACTGGCCGGCGAACTTCTTGAACGCGCCTTGCATGGCCACGCCCATCTGCTGGTAGGCGAAGGTGATCTGGCTCTTGTCGGGCTGGACCTGCGTGTACTCCACGGCGTGTGCGGCAGTGGCCAGCGAGAGGGCCGAAAAGAGGGCGAGGGCGGTACGTTTCATGGTGAACGGTCCTTTCAGGGGAAAAAATAGCGGATCAGGCGCGGCGGGCCAGCATGCGGGTGAGCACGTCGTCCTTGTCGATGAAGTGGTGCTTGAGCGCCGCGCCGACGTGGCCCAGCAGCACGGCAACCAGGGTGAAATTCAGGCCCATGTGCACGGTCTGCAGCAAATCGCCCAGCGCCTTGTCCTTGCCCAGCAGATCGGGAATCGGCAGCACGCCGAACCATACGGTCTGGAAGCCCTTGGCCGAACTCATCAGCCAACCCGACAGCGGAATGGCGAACATCAGCACGTACAGCAGGTGGTGGCCCGCATGCGCCGCCAGGCGCTCCAGCGGGCCCATGTGCTGCGGCAGCGCCGGCGGGCGGTGCGTGGCGCGCCACGCCAGGCGCGCGGCAGCCAGCAGGAAAACGCTGACGCCGGCCCATTTGTGCCACGAATACAGCTGCAGTTTGCTGGGTGAGAGAGGCAGGCCGGTCATGTAGAAGCCCAGCCCGAGCAGGCAGAAAATCAGGGTGGCGATGCCCCAGTGCAGGGCTTTGGCGGTCGTGGTGTAGTGCGTGGTCATGGGGGTTGTCCTTCACGGCAGGCATGGCGATGCATTGCCGATGGGTGAACTGTAGGCGGATGCTTTGTGGCGAAATAGGGGACAATCAAGAAATCTTTATTGCCAATACAGCAACAATGAACCGGCTCGACGCGATGACCCTCTTTGTCCGCGTGGCGGACCTCGGCAGCTTTGCCGCGGCGGCGAACCATATGGGCGTGGCGCGCTCGGTGGTCACGCGGCAGATCGCCGCGCTGGAAGAGCACCTGGGGGTGAAGCTCATCGTGCGCACCACGCGCAAGCTGACCCTGACCAGCGCCGGCGCCGATTACCTGGACAAGTGCCGCACCATCCTGGACCTGGTGGAGAGCGCCGAGGCCGATGTGATGGAGGCGCGCCTGACGCCGCGTGGCAATCTGCGCATCGCGTTGCCACTGAGCTTTGGCCTCAAGCGCATCGCCCCCGTGCTGCCGCGCTTTCTGCAGAGCCACCCGGAAATCACCCTGGCGCTGGACTTCAACGACCGCCAGCAGAACCTGATCGACGAGGGCATCGACATGTCGATCCGCATCAGCGCGCGGCTCGACCCCGGCATCGTGGCGCGCAAGCTGGGCGAAACCCGGCTCATCACGGTGGCTTCGCCCGGCTACCTGCGGCAGCACGGCCACCCGCGCCATCCCGATGAGCTGGTGGCGCACCAGGCCCTGGGCTACACGGCCAAGGCCAGCAACCGCCCGCTGGAGTTCTGGGTCGAGGGCAAGCCGTACAGCGTTTACGTGCCTTTTCGCATGCAGGCCAACAACGGTGACGCCCTCGTGGAAGCCGCGCACCAGGGCATGGGCATCACGGTGCAGCCCGATTTCATCGTCGCCAAGTACATCGAGCGCGGCACGCTGGTGCCGCTCCTGGAGGACTATGCACTGCCCCCGCTGGGCATTCATGCGGTGCTGCCCAGCAGCCGCTATATGCCGCAGCGCCTGCGGGTGTGGATCGAATTTCTGGCGGCGGAACTGGGGCAGGGCCGTGGCAAAGGATTAGAGTGAAAATGGCTTCCAGGGCTCGCCAGCCAAGCGCTGGAAGCTATCAATAGCAGAGCAAGTCAACGCAGGCCGCTGCCCGTGGCGTTCTCTGCCCGCTGGATCAGTTCGATCTTGTACCCGTCCGGATCCGTCACGAACGCGATCACCGTCGTGCCGCCCTTCACCGGCCCGGCCTCGCGCGTCACCTTGCCGCCGGCGGCCTTGATCTTCTCGCAGGCCGCGTACGCATCGGGCACGCCCAGGGCGATGTGGCCGTAGGCGGTGCCGTGGTCGTAGCTGTCCACGCCCCAGTTGTAGGTCAGCTCGATCTCGGCCTGGCCGGGGTTGCCGCCCTCGAAGCCGAGGAAGGCCAGCGAGTATTTGTATTCGGGGTTCTCGGACTGGCGCAGCAACTGCATGCCCAGTACCTGGGTGTAGAAGTCAATCGAGCGCTGGAGGTTGCCAACGCGCAGCATCGTGTGGAGGAATTTCATCCCTTCGATTGTGCAGGGATGAGGCGCCCCTGTGTGAATCGACTCTCCATTCGGCTGGCCTCTGCCCGGTCCATCTGCAAAAGGCCCTGGAGAAGGCGGATACGTCTCGATAGCCCAGCAGCGAGGCCACTTCCTTGACGGATTGATCGGTAAGCCGAAGTGTGCGCTGCGCGATGTCGCTGCGCGCTTCATCCAGCAGCTTCTCGAAAGTGGTGCCTTGCTGCGCCAGTTTCCGATGCAGCGTGCGCCGGTGCATGGCGAAGAGGTCGGACACCCGTTCGATCGTGCAGTTCCCCGATGGCAGCAATGAAGGCAGCACCCGCCGGATCTGGCCTGCCACGTCGCCCCGATGCTGCGCATCCAGCCGCAGCATGCACTCCCGCATGGCCTGTTCGATCTCCGGATTGGCGCTCACGACAGGCTGGCTGAGCCAACTGGCAGGGAAGGTGAGCGTGCTGCATGATTGTTCGTAGCGCACCATGGGGCCGAACAGATCCCGGTAGGGCGCTTCATCAGCGGGTTTGCTGCGGGCGAGCCGTGCGGTGTCAGGGCGCCATGCGCTCCCGCACGCCAGCTTCATGAAGCTGACGAAGCTGGCCATGGACAAGTCGTGTATGTGATCGCTGTCCGGGCCGTAAGGGGTTTCAAGCTCGAAGCTGAAGCTGGCGACGTCCTGGGCCACGGAAAGATGCACGCGCACGCCCGCCGCGCGCAGATGCAGGAAGCGGTCGAGGTATTCACACGATGCCTTGACCGTGGGGGCGTGCAGCATCAACAAGCTGATGGGGCCGAGCAGTGCATGCTCAAGATGCATGCCGAGCGACAGGCCCAAATGCGGGCAGCCAACATGCATTGCAGCCAGCGAAACCAAGGAGACCGCCTTGCTCAGCGGCAACAGACGCTGGCGATGGGCGGTTGGGGCGCAAGCAAACAGGCTGGCGTCGATGCCGCAATGCCGGAGCACTTCGTGGGGATTGCCGCCCAGGTTTGAAATGAATCCCGGGATGCGGGCCAGGCCGGCTGCGTCGATGAATCCGGCTTCGTGAACTGCTGGCATGGATGCTGTGTCGCTGAATGCTAACGCGGGGGTCAGGGGTAACTCGATCAAGGAAACGCGTGTGCCGTTTTTGACGAGTAACGCATAAGCCAGGCAGGCAGGGCTTGCGTTCGGTCAATTCTGGGGGGCTGGCGTATTAAGTGTTATCCCGCATGCGCCTGGACGCCGCCCCCAAGTGCATGGCAGGTGTCACGAAATGCATGCCGGCCGGCAGCGCCAGCCGCGAAACTGCCTTCCACCCACCGAATGGATGCGAAGTACAGGAGTAGCAAGGATGCAAAGCACAGGTATGCGGAGACGGGAATTTCTGGCCGGCAGCGGGGCCGGCATGCTGGCCCTGTCCCTGCCTTCACTGGCGCCCGGCGCCCAACAGATGGAGCGTTTGCTTGAAAACGCGTTCAAGCCAGGTGCCGCCCCCACCTATGCGGTCTGGGAAGACCTCTACCGCATGAACTGGACCTGGGACCGCACGGCGTTTGGCTCTCACCTCAATATCTGCTGGCCGGTCGGCTCCTGCCTGTTCCACGTCTATGTGCGCAACGGCATCGTCTGGCGCGAAGAGCAGGCGGCCCGCACGAAGGCTTGCAACCCCGACTACCCCGACTACAACCCGATGGGCTGCCAGAAGGGCGCGGCCTTCAACAACAACCTCTACGGCGACGAGCGCGTGCTGTATCCGCTCAAGCGAGCTGGCGAGCGGGGCGAGGGCAAGTGGCAGCGCATCGGCTGGGACCAGGCGCTCGAAGAAATCGCCGACGCCATTCTCGATGCCCATCAAACGGATGGGACGGACGGCTTCGTGCTGGATGCGCCCCACCACCACTGCGGCTCGATCGGCTGGGCCGGCTCGATGCGCCTGAACTACCTGCTCGACGGCGTGCAGCCCGACGTCAACATCGACATCGGCGACGTGTACATGGGTGCGCTGCAGACCTTCGGCAAGATGCAGGCCGGCTACTCGGCCGACAACCTGATGGACGCCCAGCTCATCTTCATGATGTGCAGCAACTGGTCGTACACCTATCCCTCGGGCTATCACTTCCTGACGGAGGCGCGCTACAAGGGCGCGGAGGTGGTGGTCATCGCGCCCGACTACAACCCCACGATGCCGGCGGCCGACATCCACGTGCCGGTCAAGGTGGGCGCCGATGCCGCGTTCTGGCTCGGCTGCTGCCACGTGATGATCGAAGAGGGGCTGGTGCACCGCGACTTCGTGTGCGAGCAGACCGACATGCCGCTGCTGGTGCGCGACGACACGGGCAAGTTCCTCTCGGCGCAGGAGGTGGATGGCGGACGCGCCGACCAGTTCTACCACCTCGATGCCGCCACGCAGCGCCCGCGGCCGGCCAGCCGCGCCACCCTCGCGCTCGACTACACGGCGCAGTTGGAAGGCGCAGTCGAGCTGACGCTCAAAGATGGCCGGCGCGTTAGCGTGCGCCCGGTGTTCGACCGGCTCAAGACGCAACTGGCGCGCGACTACACGCCCGAGCTGGCAGCCCGCAAGAGCGGCGTGCCCGCTTCGCTGATCAAGGAGCTGGGCCGCAAGATCGCCACCAGGCGCACCTGCACCTACATCGGCTTCACCGTGGGCAAGCACTACCACGGCGACCTGATGGAGCGTGCCCACCATCTGGCCATGGCGCTCAGCGGCAACTGGGGCAAGCCGGGCACGGGGTTCTCGATCTCGACCACGCCCGAAGAGCACATCACCTACCTCGTGGCGATGAGCAAGCCGGTCAGGCAAGGCGGCATCGAGGAGGTGGAGGAAATGGAGCAGATCGCCCTGCAGGGGCTGCTCAAGACCGATCCGCACACCAACGACGAGCTCGCCAGCCTGACCACCGCCGAGGACAGCACCAAGCTGATGGGCTTTGTCACGCCCTCGCTGTGGCTCTACAACCACGTGGGCTACAAGTCGCTCTACGACCACCCCTCGGTGGCCGACCCGATCACCAAAAAGGTCTACGGCGACTACCTCAAGGACGCGGTCGACAAGGGCTGGTGGGTCAAGGACTCGCTGCGCCCGGCCGAGGGCAAGACGCCGCGCGTGCTCATGCTCATCAACCACAACCCGCTGCGGCGCAAGCGGGCGGGCATGAAGATGTACCCGGAGCATCTCTTCCCCAAGCTGAAGATGATCTTCACGCTGGAAGCGCGCATGTCCACCTCGGCCGTGTTCTGCGACATCGTGCTGCCCTGCGCGTGGTACTACGAGAAGCACGAGATGACCAACGGCACCTCGGGCAACCCGTTCTACACCTTCGTCGACCGCGCCGTCGCTCCGCCCGGCGAGTGCAAGGAGGAGTGGACCATCATGGCGCTGCTCACGAAAAAGCTCGGCGAGCGTGCGAAGGCGCGGGGCATGGCCGAATACACCGACCAATTCGGCATGAAGCACCGTTACGACGCGCTCTACGACGACTTCACGATGAAGGGCCACCTCGTCACCAACGAAGACTGCCTGAAGGAGCAGATCCTGGTCTTCGAGCACTTCGGCGTGATGCCCAAGGGCTACACCTACGACCAGTTCCGCAAGGAAGGGCAGGTGCGCATCCACGGCCTGGGCGGCAGGCCGCTGCTGGCTGCGGCCAACGAGTTCGACCCGGCGAAGCCCTTCTACAGCTTCGCCTGGCACGTGGACAAGAAGAAGATATTCCCCACGCACACCCGCCGCGCGCAGTTCTACCTCGACCACGACTGGTACATGGAGGCGCAGGAAGCGCTGCCCGTGCACAAGGACGCGCCGCCGATGGGCGGCGACTACCCCTTCCTGCTCACTGGCGGCCACCCGCGCGTGAGCATCCACTCGGTGCACCTGTCCAACTCCTTCCTGTCGCGCCTGCACCGCGGGCAGCCGGTGGTGCACATGAACGACCAGGATGCCCACCGGCTGGGCATCAAGGACGGCGAGGAGGTCGAACTGTTCAACGACCTGGGCGACAGCCGCCTGATGGCGCGCCTGAGCGGCGCCGTGCAGCCGGGGCAGCTCATCGTCTATTTCTGGGAAACCTACCAGTACAAGAACTGGAAGCCCTACGACTCCCTGCTGGTCGGCCTGCCCAAGCCCCTGCACCTGGCCGGCGGCTACACGCAGTTCCGCTATTACATGATGAACGGCGGCCCCCAGCCGGCCACCGACCGCGGTGTGCGCGCCGGCATGCGCAAGGTGGCCTGACCGCACCGGCCGAAACCCCCGAAAAGGACTCTGAACCATGACCTATAAAGCCGGCGGCAGCAAGAACGAGCTGCGCCACGCCAAGCGGCAGCTCGTCACCGTACTGGACCTCAACAAGTGCATCGGCTGCCAGACCTGCACTGTGGCGTGCAAGAACATCTGGACCAAGCGCCCGGGCACCGAGCACATGCGCTGGGCCAACGTGACCACCTACCCAGGGGAGGGCTACCCGCGCAACTACGAGAAGAAGGGCGGCGGCTTCAGGGACGGCAAGCCGCAGCGCGGCGTGATCCCGATCTACACGGAGACGGGCGACAACTTCCAGTTCAACCAAAAGGAAGTGATGTTCGAGGGCAAGGGCCAGCGCGCCCACATGCAGCCCAGGCGCTACCTGGACGGCAAGGCCCCCGACTGGGGTTACAACTGGGACGAAGACCAGGGCGGCGGCGAATGGCCCAATGCTTTCTTCTTCTACCTGGCGCGCATGTGCAACCACTGCACCAAGCCGGCCTGCCTGGAGGCATGCCCGACCCAGGCCATCTACAAGCGCGAGCAGGACGGCATCGTGCTGGTCGACCAGACCAAGTGCAAGGGCCACCGCCATTGCGTCGAGGCCTGTCCGTACAAAGCGATCTACTTCAACCCGGTGTCGCAGACCAGCGAGAAATGCATCATGTGCTTTCCTCGCGTCGAGCAGGGCATCGCCCCCGCATGCAGCCGCCAGTGCCCGGGCCGCGTGCGCTGCTTCGGCTACATCGACGATGAGACGGCCTTCGTCCACAAGCTCGTGCACAAATGGAAGGTGGCGCTGCCGCTGCACCCGGAGTACGGCACCGAGCCCAACGTGTTCTACGTGCCGCCCATGGGCTCGCGCGCCTTCGGCGGCGATGGCGAGATCACCGACAAGAGCCGCATTCCCGACGAGAAGCTGATGGAGCTGTTCGGCCCGCGCGTGCTCGACGCCCTGGCCGTGCTGCGCAGCGAACGCGAGAAGCAGCACCGCGGCGAGGGCTCCGAGCTGATGGACATCCTGATCAGCAACAACTGGAAGGACCGCTTCGGCGGCTTCGACAAGGACCCGCTCACGCAGGCGTCCGCAGGGGAGTGGTGATCATGCAGGCCCTCAGAACTTCCGCCAGTGACGCCGCCTTGCTCGACCCCGCATCGTCGGCATGGTCGGGCGCGCGCTGGACGTCTTTTGACATGATGCCGGCGCCGCTGGCGATGGTGGAGCCGGCCTCGGCCTTCCTGGCGCTGAGCACCGACCACGGCGCCGTGAGCAAGCTCGATGCGGCCTTCCTGCACAACGGCTCGGCCTTTGCCGTGGCCCTGCGCTGGGCATCCGCGCGCCACGACCGGATCAAGGACCTCGACCAGTTCGCCGACGGCGTGGCGGTGATGTTCCCGCTGGCGCGCACCTCCATCGCGATGACGATGGGCAGCCCGGGGGCGCCGGTCAACGCCTGGCTGTGGCGTGCCGACAAGCCGGTGCCCTACGGCGTGATCGCCGAAGGCTTTGCCGCAACGCGGCGGCTGCCGGCCGACGAAGCGGGCGACCTGGCGGTGAGCGCCCGCCACGACGGCAGCCGCTGGACCGTGATCCTGCGCCGCGCGCTGCAGGGGCCGGCAGGCCACGCCCGGCTCGTGGCGGGGCAGAGCACCAGGGTGGCCTTCGCCGCGTGGGACGGCGGCAACCGGGAGCGCTCGGGGCGCAAGTCGTTCTCGGGCGACTTCATCGACCTCGACATCGCCCGCTGAAGGAGCAGCACATGAACGCACCCACCGACGCAACCATCGCCCCGGCCGTCCACGTGCCGGTCTCCGAGCGCACCCGGGCCGTTGCCGCGCGCTCGCAGGTCTACCAGCTTTTCGGCCAGTTGTTCATCTACCCTCGCGCGGCCGGGCAGCAGCAGTTCGTGCATGCCGGCGCGCTGGAGCAACTGCGCCGTGTGCGCGCGCTGCTGCCCTACCGCGTGGATGCGTTCCACACGCTGCAGGCGCCGCCGCCCGACCCCGATCTGCCGGTGACCTACACGCGCCTGTTCGACAACTGCACGGGCCGCTCCCTGATGTCGCTCAACGAGAAAGACCACCTGGGCGAGCCGGCGCAGAGCATCTGGGAAGACCTGATCCGCTTCTACGAGCACTTCGGCATCCGCTACGAACTGGGCGTGAACAAGGAATGGCCCGACTGGATCGGCATCGAACTGGAGTTCATGCACTACCTCGCCGCGCTGGAAGTGGCGGCGACAAGCGAGGCGGACGCCCGCAACTTCATCGCCGCGCAGGCCGACTTCATCGACCGCCACCTCGCCCGCTGGGTGCCCCGGCTGTGCGAGGCCCTGCAGAAGAAGGCGGCAAACACCGCTTATGGCGCCTGGGCCGAGGCGCTGGGGGCGTTCGTACAGGCCGAACAGCAGTTCAACCGGCAACGCCGCCCGCTGGCCCAGGCGGCCTGAGCCAATCCCCGTTCCAACCAGCACGAGAGAAAACACATGGAAAAATTCAACTTCACGCACATTCCCCTGCCCGAGCTGCCGCTGGGCGGGCTGGAAACCCCGCTTACCGACGACGAACGCATGATCGTCGATGCCGTCGCCGCGTTTGCCCAGGAGGTGATGCGCCCGCTGGGCCAGCAGCTCGACCGCATGACGCCCGAGGAGGCCGCCGCGCCCGAATCGCCCATCCACGGCTTCCTGCAGCAGCTCAAGGACATGGGCATCGGCCCGGAGGGCCTGGTGACGATGGCGCCGGAGCAGATGGCGCGCATGCTGCCCATGATCCAGGGCATCCTGGGCTGGGGCGATGCAGGCCTGGCCATCCTGGCGGGCAGCACGGGCTTCGCCGGCTTCGCCGCGCACCAGACGGGCAACGCCGAGCTGATCGAGCGCTTCGGCTCGGCCCCGGGCTGCTGGGTGGGCACGCAGCCGGACCGCGGCTCGGACTGCTCCGACATCGAGGGCAAGGAGATCCTCCCCGGGCGCCGCCACGGCAAGCCCAACCTCACCGCCCGCGTGACGGCCGACGAGGTCATCCTCAACGGCCAGAGCTCGGCCTGGGTATCCGGCGCGCCGATCGCGCAATGCGCGCTGGCCTATGTGCCGGCCGACTATGGCGACGGCCTGTACGACGCCAACGGCCTCATGCGCGGCGTGGCGCTGTTCATCCCCTTCGACGAGAAGGGCGTCAAGAAGGGCCGGCCGCTGGACAAGATGGGGCAGCGTTCGCTGCCGCAGGGCGAGGTGTTCTTCGACGAGGTGCGCGTGCCGCGCCGCTACGTGCTGGCCGACGAAGGCGCGTTCAACGGCAGCTTCTTCGGCGCCTTCACCCTGGCCAACATGGAAATGGCCTGCGTGTTCTCCGGGCTGGCGCGGGCCGCCTACGAGGAGGCGCTGGCCTACGTGCACCAGCGCCGCCAGGGCGGGGCGGTGCTGATCGAGCACCAGTCGGTGCGCGCGCGCCTCTACAAGATCTGGGAGAAGGTCGAGCTCTGCCGCGCCATCACCCAGCGCGCGTGCAACTTCAACGTGCTGGGCCAGCCGCACGTGCTGGCCTCCATCACGGCCAAGGTCTCGGTCACCGAGCACGCGCTGGCCGCCGTCAGCGAAGCGCTGCAACTGTTCGGCGGCAACGGGCTGACGCGCGAATACCCGCTCGAAAAGATGTACCGCGACGCCCGCGCCGCCACCATCGAAGACGGAGAGAACCATGTGCTGGGCCTGGTGGCAGCCGGGCACCTGAGCAAGTGGTATCGCCAGCACCATGAATGACGGATCGATGGGAGTACACGAGATGAACACGACTTCAAATACAGAGGGCCGGCGCGTGCTGCCTGATCTCCGTGGCCTGGTTGCCGTCGTCACGGGCGGGGGCAGCGGCATTGGCCTGGCACTTGCGCTGCGCGCAGCCCGCGAAGGCATGAAGATTGCCATCGCCGACATCGAAGCTGGAGCCGTCGAGCGCGCGGTCGAGCGCGTGAAGCAGGCGGGCGCGCAGCAGGTCATCGGCGTGATCACCGACGTATCCCGGCTGGAGTCCGTGCGGCAGCTGTCGCAGACGGTGCATGCGCAACTGGGCGCCCCCTGGCTGGTCGTCAACAACGCGGGCGTGGCGAAGGCGGGGCTGTCCTGGGTGCTCCAGGACAAGGACTGGGACTGGATGCTCGGTGTCAACCTGGGCGGCGTCGTCCATGGCATCACGACCTTCCTGCCGGGCCTGATCGAACGCGATGCCGGCTACATCGTCAACACGGCGTCGGCCGCTGGTTTGATGGGGGTGCCCGGTGGCGCGCCCTATGTGGCATCCAAGCACGCCGTGGTGGGGCTGTCCGAGTCGATCTACCGGGAACTGCAGGCCGTGAAGGCTGGCGTGGGCATCTCCGTGCTCTGTCCGGCCACCGTGAACACCCGCATTGCGTATGCCGACCGGAACCAGCCGGGCGTCGAGCACTACGAGGCGCCCACGGAGGGCCTGCCGCCCATTCCTTTCGAGGAGCCCTTGCATGTCCTGTCCCCGGAAGCCGTGGCCAATCAGGTATTTGGCGCCATCGCGCAGCGCCGGTTCTGGGTGCTCCCCCACGCCGGGCTGATCAGCCCGGCCGTTCGGGCGCGCGCGGACCAGATCACGAGCCAGCGAAATCCTGACACCTTCAGCATCGATCAGGACTCCGCACGCATCCACAGCATGGCGACCGGCGTGGATTTCATTGAATAACCTTCTTTCTGGAAAGGGGAACGAAATGCGCAAGAAATGGATAGCCGCCGTGTTGGTCCTGGCCGCGGCCGTGGGCGCGGGCGGATGGCTGCTGGGCTTTTGGCCAGGCACCCAGGGGGAGCCTGACGGGGAGCGCTTCAGCGTCGACACCACCCCATTGGGCCGGCTGCTGGACACGCCCTGCACGCGCGCGCTGTTCATCGACAAGTTCGGTGCCGCCGCAATGGTCGATGCGCCCCAAATCAACCTGGCCCGTCATCTCACGATGAAACGCCTGGCGGCCTTCCCATTGGCGGGTATCAATGATTTCAAGCTGCGGGCGATGCAGGCCGAGTTCTTCAAGTTGGATCCGAAGTCGCCGGATTGCCAGCGCCCGCCGGTTTGACGCCATCCAGTAATCCAATAGGAATCGCTTATGTTTTCAAACATTGCCAAAGGCCTGCGCGCATTGCGTCGCTATGGCGTACTGCAAAAAGGTCCGTGGTGGACCAACGCGCGCATGGTGTTCGCCGATGTGCCCCTCGAATACGAAGTGGTCAAGGAGTGGGTGCCTTTTCCGCTGACCATCCCCAAGCAGCCGGTGGCCACCGTGTTCATGGCGCACTATCCGCATTGCGCGTTCGGAGTGCCCTATCTCGAAGTCGGGGTGATGGTCCAGGTCAAGCTGTTCGGCATCTTCCCGATGCTGCATTGCCCCTGGATGCTCGTCGACGACGATCTGCACCTCATCAATGGCCGCGAGCTGCTGGGATACCCCAAAAAGATGGCCCAGATGGAGTTTGAGGAGAAGGATGGGCGCTTTGTCGGCTCGGCCACCCGGCGCGGGCAGGAAGTCTTCCGCATCGAGGGCACGATCGGCAAGTCCCTGACCAACCCACGGCCCGGAGCAGGGCAGTGGTGGATCAACATGCGCCACATGCTCACCTTCTTCCCGGGCCACCTGGTGGCGTTCCGTCCTCAGGAAACAGTGCATCACGCCAACGAGATGCCCGACATCAAGGTCACGTTCTCGCCTTCGGAGTTCGACCCCATCGGCCACGTCACGGGGCCGGCACGGCACGGGTCGATCCGCACCTGCGACTTTACCGGCAACATCACCCTGCCTCCTTTGCGCGTCTGGCCCGTGGGCCCGTTCTTTCAATCCAAGCTGCTCCCGCTGCGTACGCGCTGAGCCGCTGATTTCCCTTCCTTTCACAACAGGAGCAACGCCATGAGCGTCAACGACATCATCAATCGCTTTCCCGCAGCCGTGCGGGGTAGCGCTGCAGCCAACGTCAAAAAGACCTGGCAATACAACATCACCCGCCCGTGCTACGTGGTGCTCGATCACGGCAAGTGCGAAGTTCACGAAGGTGCGACCGACCAGTTCGATGTCCGTTTCACCATCTCGGACGACAACCTCGTCGCCCTGTTCAAGGGAGAGCTGTCGGGCATGGCCGCCTTCATGTCCGGCAAGCTCAAGGTAGAAGGGGACCGCATGTTCGCGCAGCGCATTCCCTCCTTGTTCAACACCGACATCCTGCTTGGGCGCGCTTGAATACCGGGCCTGAAAAAGACATGGACGCCGCTGTGCCGCTGACATTGACGATCCCCGTTGTCCGGTGCGCGTCGGTCATGTGGCGCAGGTTCGTCGCAATCCTACAGGCATGAAACATGACCGACATCCGTACACCGCGGCGCATCGACGTCCACCACCACATCATTCCGCCGGCGCTCGTGCAGCGCATGGACGAACTGGGCATCAACGCCGTGGCCAATGCCCCGCTGCCAGGCTGGACGCCTCGGCACTCCCTCGACGTCATGGACATCAATGACATCGAGACCGCCATCACCTCGCTGTCTGCTCCTGGCGTCTACTTTGGCGACAAGGACAAGGCAGTCAGCCTGGCACGTGCCTGCAACGAGTTCGCGGCGAACATGGCGCGGCGGCATCCGGGCCGGTTCGGCAATTTCGCCGTGCTGCCCCTGCCGTTCACCGACCTCGCCTGCAAGGAGGCGATCCATGCACTGGAACATCTGGGCGCGGACGGCGTGACGCTGCTGGGCAGTTCGGAGGGCTATTTCCTGGGGGATGACCGCTTCGACGAATTGCTGGACGAACTGAACCGCCGGCAGGCCACGGTCTTCGTGCACCCCAATGTCCATGCATCCAGCGAGACGCTGAAACTGTCGATTCCGGAGTTCTTCGTCGAGTTCCTGTGCGATACCACCCGTGCGGCCACCAACCTGATCCTCAACGGCAAGATCGAGCGCTATCCCCGCATCCGATGGATCCTGGCCCACGCAGGCGGCTTTCTGCCCTACGTCGCATGGCGCCTGTCCTTGTCGAACGTGATACCCAAATTTGCGCGCAAGGCGCCGCAGGGCTTTCTGCACTACGTCAGGCGCTACTACTTTGATACGGCCCTGTCTCCTTCCCCCTTCGCGCTGGCCGCGCTGCAGCAACTGGTGGATCCGTCCCACATCCTGTTCGGCAGCGATTTCCCGTTCGCACCAGCGCCGGTTACGGCCCTGCAAACCCAGCAGCTCGGGCAAATCAGCTTCATCGATGACGCCACCCGGCAGGGCATCAACAGGAACCATGCGCTGGCGCTCTTTCCGCGCCACGCGGATCCCGCGGATTCCTTTGGCGTAGCCCCCACCCACGGCCGGGCGAGCCTTCGTACGCGGCTGGGGCGCATGGCGCTTCAGCCCATTCTTGCCCTGGCGGACCGCACCCGCAACCGCTGAACCCAGCCGATGGCTGCGCGGGCGTCGCGCGGCATGGCCTGCATCCGCGTTATATTTGTATATACAATTATTGCATATACAATTAATCGCATGCAAGCCGAAACCACCCCGGTGCTTCCGCAAGGCTGCACCAACTTCAAGCTGCGCCAGCTGATGCGCCGCGTGGCCCAACACTACGACGCCGAGATGGCGCGCTGCGGGCTCAAGACCACGCAGTACTCGCTGCTGTCGCACGTGCTCAAGCTCGGGCCGATCCGCCCGGGCGACCTGGCTGCGGCGATGAAGATGGATGCCTCCACGCTCACGCGCAACCTGCGCCCCCTGGTGGACGCGGGCTGGGTCACGCTGGAGCCGGGCGCCGATGCGCGCAGCCGCCTGGTGCACATCACCGATGCGGGCCGCGACAAGCGCGCCGAGGCCCAGCGCTGCTGGAAAGTGGCGCAACTGGCCCTGAACGACGCCCTGGGCGTGGAGCGCGTGGCGGCGCTGCATGCGCTGGTGGATGAATCGCTGGCGCTGCTGGCCCCCGCACCGGAGTCCGGCCATGACGCGCCCTGACGCCCGGCCCCCGGCGGCCGTCTGGCTGGTGCTGCTGGCGGCGGCAGGCGCCTTCGCGCTCACCATGGGCACGCGGCAGACCATGGGCCTGTTCCTGTCGGCGCTCAACACCTCCACGGCGCTGGGCATTGGCAGCATCAGCCTGGCCTTCGCGTTCGGCCAGCTCTGGTGGGGCCTGACGCAGCCGTTCGCCGGGGCCGTGGCGGACCGCATCGGCACGGGGCGCATGATTGTCATCGGCGCGCTGCTGGTCGCTTTAGGCACCTTCATCACGCCGCTGATGACCAGCACGGCCGGGCTGATCTTCGCCATCGGCGTGCTGGCGGCGGGCGGGGCGGGCATGGCCGGCCCCTCTGTATTGATGGCCGCCACGGCGCGGCTGGTGCCGGCGCAGCGGCGCGGGCTGGCCACGGGCGTGGTCAATGCGGGCGGCTCCTTCGGCCAGTTCGCCATGGCGCCCATCGCCATCGGCCTGACGGCCGCCGTGGGCTGGGCCAGCGCCATGCAGTGGCTGGGCATGCTGGTGCTGCTGGCGCTGCCCGCGGCGTGGGTGCTGCGGGGCAATTCCAACGTGCTGGCCGCGCAGGCGGCGGCTGCCTCGGGCCAGAAGGCGCTGAGCGCACGCGAGGCCATCGCCCAGGCCCTGCGCACGCCCAGCTACCGCTATCTGGCGGCGGGGTTCCTGGTCTGCGGCTTTCACGTGGCCTTCCTGGCCACACACCTGCCCGGCGTGATCGCCGCCTGCGGCCTGCCGCCCGAAGTGGGCGGCTGGGCGCTGGCCGTGATCGGGCTGTTCAACATTGCGGGCAGCCTGCTCATGGGCTGGGCCGTGGGGCGCTGGCGCATGAAGTCGCTGCTGGCGCTGCTGTACGCCACGCGCGCTCTGGCGGTGCTGGTGTTCCTGCTGGCGCCCAAGACGGCGGCGGTGGTGCTGGTCTTTTCCGCCGTGATGGGCGTGACCTTTCTCTCCACCGTGCCCCCCACGGCCGGGCTGGTGGCCAAGATGTTCGGCACGGCCAACATGGCCATGCTGTTCGGCATCGTGATGCTGGCGCACCAGGTCGGCGGCTTTTTCGGCGCCTACCTGGGCGGCAGCGTGTTCCAGGCCACGGGCAGCTACGACTGGGTCTGGTACGCGGACATCGTGCTGGCCGCGGGCGCCGCGCTGGTCAACCAGCCCATCCGCGAGGCACGGCTGGCGCCGTCGGCCGCCTGAAACCAATCCAAGGAGAGCATTGCATGACGAATCCTCTGTACCTCGACGACATCGCCGTGGGCGACCAGTTCAAAAGCGGCGAACACGCCATGGACGAAGGCCAGATCAAGGCCTTCGCCGCGCAGTTCGATCCGCAGCCGTTCCACCTGGACGACGCGGCCGCCCAGGCCACGCTGTTCGGCGGGCTGGCCGCCAGCGGCTGGCACACGGCGGCCGTCACCATGCGGCTGCAGGTGACCAGCGGCCTGCCCATCGCGGGCGGCATCATCGGCGCGGGCGGCGAGCTCAGCTGGCCCCGGCCCACGCGCGCCACCGACGTGCTGCACGTGGTGAGCGAGGTGGTGCAGGTGCAGCCTTCCAAATCCAAGCCCGACCGGGGCATGGTCACGGTGCGCAGCGAAACCCGCAACCAGCACGGCGACGTGCTGCAGGTGTCCACCGTGCGCGTCGTGGTGCCGCGCAGGCCAGGGCAGGGCGGCTAAGGATTTATAGATGAAATAGGCCACTAGCGCTTGCCAGGCAAGCGCTGGCAGCTATCGATTTCATACCGGCACCGTGTAGTTCAGCGTCATGCGCCCGCCGTCCACAGTGACGATTTCGCCCGTTACGTAGCTCGCGGCGTCGCTGGCCAGCCAGGCCACCACATCGGCGATCTCCGACGGCTCGCCCAGGCGCTTCATGGGCGTGCGGCTCATGATCTTGTGCTTGGCCTCGTCGCTGGTCAGCACCGCCTTGGCCGCCAGCTCGGTGGCGATGGTGCCGGGCGCGACGGCGTTCACGCGGATGTTCTGGTCGGCCAGCGCCAGCGCCATCACGCGCGTGAGCTGGTTCACGCCGCCCTTGCTCACGTTGTAGCTGGAGATGTTGGGGATGGCCAGCACGCCATTGACCGAGCTCATGTTGACGATGGCGCCGCCGCCCGCGCTCGCCATGGCCCGCGCCACGGCCTGGCCCATGAGGAACGCGCCCTTGAGGTTGACGCGCAGCACGGCGTCGAAGTCCGCCTCGGTCACGTCCAGGAAATCCGCCGCGCGGAAGATGCCCGCGTTGTTCACCAGTACGTCGATGCGCCCATGCGCCGCCAGCACCTGGGCCACCAGCGCGTCCACCTGCGGCTTGTCGCCCACGTCGCAGCGCACGTAGAGCGCGCCCAGCTCCTGCGCCAGCGCCTGGCCGCGTGCGTCGTCCACGTCCACGATCACGGGTTTGGCGCCATCGGCCGCGAAGCGGCGCACGCAGGCCTCGCCGATGCCCTGGGCGCCGCCGGTGACGATGCAGACGCGGCCTTGCAGGCCGAAGTGGATGGAGGATGGCTTGGGGGTGTTCATGGGCGAGGATGGTAGCGGCTGGTGGTGCCGCTTCTTAAATTTATACGATGTATATTATGTTAAATAATAAATACGCAGCACAATAGCGCGCATCCTTCTGCACTACACCACGACGATGACGTCCGGATCTGCTGCCTGGGGCGGCAGCGCCTCCCCCAGCATCTCACGCAAGGTCGCCTCGATCATGTCCGACATGGCATGCAGCGCCAGGTCATTCGGGGCCGTGCCGAATGGCTCTTCGATCTCTGAGCCGATGGCTTCGAGTGCGAAGAATGTGTAGGTGATGAAGGCCACGATCACCGGTGTCATGACGCCGATGGCATCGACCAGGCCGAACGGCAGCAACAGGCAATAGAAGTAAATGGTCCGGTGGATCAGCACGACGTAGGTGAAGGGAATCGGTGTCGATGCAATGCGTTCGCACCCACCCAATGCCTCGCTCAGCCGGTTCAGCGGCACTTCCATGGCCGGCACCAGCACGGGCGCCAGGCTTCCTTCGCGCCGCCGCTCGCTGATCCAGCGGCCGGCGAGCAGCAGCAAGACCGCAGGCTTGTAGCGCGCCGCCGCGATCTGGACACACACCTCTGGGGGCAACAGGCGCCGCATGTCCTCCCTGGGGTCGGTGCCGCGCAACTGGTGGCGCAGCGCATGCACGAACGCGGCCAGGCACAGGGCGAATTCGCGGGCCTTTTCTGGCGTATCCGTCAGCGTCAGCGCCTGCCGGACCAGGGACCGGGTTTCATTCAGCAGCGTTCCCCACAGGGTGCGTGCTTCCCAGTAGCGCGCATAGCTGGTGCTGTTGCGAAAGCCCAGGAAGATGGCCAGCGTCAGCCCGATCAGGGAAAACGGGACGAAGTTGAGCTGCACCTTCCAGTCGAGCACCCTGCCGTGCAGCACCGTGACCAGGATGGCGAACAGCGTGGCGGCGCCCAGCTGCGGAAGAATGCCGGGCAGGACGGAGCCGCGCACGACGAACAGCATGCGCAGCCAGTTGGGACGGGGGCGGACGATCATCGAAGGAGACTGTGCAAGTGGCGGTCACGCCGGCATCGGGGGAAAAGCGCCTGCCTACAATGCGGCGCACACGCCCATCCCATGCCGTCCACGCCCTTCCCTGTCCGTACCGAATGCCCTCCGGGCGCATGCGTATGCGAGCGCGAGGCGCTGGTGCATGCGCATGATGCCGATCTGCGGGTTCTGTGGCTCACGAGGGAAGAAGAAAAGCGCCTGTTGCAGCGCCTTGAGAATCTGGGCAGTCTACAGGATCTGCGCCATATGCAGAGGCGCATGTTCGAGCAGCTTGGCATACGGATCAGCGTCCATGCCAGCGCGGTGGAAGTGCGCACGCTGCGGGGCATCACCGTCCTGGTGCACCCTCAGCCAGGGCTGTGCCGCAAGACGCGCCAGGCCATTCCCGCCGCCATCAAGAAGAGCATGGAGCAGCATCCGGACATCGTGTACGCGCTGCTCGACGAAGACGGGCTTTTCGCCTAGCTCCGGGCTTTCTCGGGTGCGCTGAACAGTGCGCGCTGCTGGGCCTCGCGGTCAAATTGGCGGGCCAGACTGCCGCACACCAGATCGCACAGCGCATACACCGATGCGTCCTCGATGCGGTAGTACACGCTGGTGCCCCGCCCTTCGCGCGCCACCAGGCCATGCTTGGTGAGCAAGGACAGGTGCTTGGACACGTTCGCCACCGTGTAGCCGCACTGCTGCGCCAGGTCGCTCACGTTGTGCTCGCCGTTGCGCAGCAGGTTCAGGATGCGCAGGCGCGTGGGTTCGGACAAGGCCTGGAAATAGGCAGCGACCTGCTCCAGTGCTTCGGGCGGCAAGTCTTTCATAGGGGGAATCCTTCGGAAATGGCCTGATCGGCTGCATGGATTGTAGTGTCGGTTGACTATTCAATCAATTGGTTAAATAATCAACCAATGCACTACGCCCCGCCCCCTCCCCGCTTCCTCTCCAGGACTGGCCTGGCGCTGGCCACGGCCCTGCTGGCTGGCTCCGGCCTGGCTTTCGCGGCCGACATCGCTGCCGTGCGCGTGCAGGCGCCTGCCCATGCCGCGTGGGCCAGCGCCGATGCCGTGGTCGAAGCCGTGCGCGACACCACCGTGGCCTCCCAGGTCCCGGGGGCCGTGGTGCAACTGCTGGTGCGCGCGGGCGACCGCGTGCAGGCCGGACAGGCGCTGGTGCACCTGGACGCCCAGGCCGCGCAGCAGAACACCGCCGCCAGCGTGGCCCAGGCCGAGGCCGCGCGCACCCATGCCCGGATCGCGGAAAAGGAACTGGCGCGCCAACGCCAGCTGTTTGCCAAGCAGTACATCAGCCAGGCGGGCCTGGAGCGTGCGCAGGCGCAATACGACGCGGCGCAGGCCCAGGTGCGCGCGGCCCAGGCCCAGGCCCAGGCGGCTTCGGCCCAATCGGGCTTCTACGTGGTGCGCGCGCCCTACGCCGGGGTGGTGAGCGAAGTACCTGTGGCGCTGGGCGACATGGCGGCGCCTGGGCGCCCCCTGGTGCGCGTGTACGACCCGCGCGCCCTGCGCATTACCGCCACCACATCGCAGGCGCTGGTGCAGGCGCTGGCGCAGAACCTGGGCACGGCCGGCCAGGCCGCCATCGAGCTGCCGGGCACGGGGCGCATCGCCATCGAAGCGCGCCAGATCCAGCGCCTGCCCACGGTGGACAGCGCCACGCACACCATGCAGTTGCGCGCCGACCTGCCTGCGGGGCTGGAGGGCGCGGCGCCGGGCATGTTCGCGCGCCTGTGGCTGCCGGGCGCGGGCATGGCGGCAGCGCTGCCCGCCGTTCCGGCCAGCGCCGTAGTGCGCCGCGCAGAGATGACCGGCGTCTACGTACTCGATGCCCAGAACCACCCACGCCTGCGCCAGGTGCGCCTGGGCCGCACGCTGCCCGCGGCCGAGGGTGCGGCGCCGCAGATCGAAGTGCTCAGCGGCCTGCGCGACGGCGAGCGCGTGGCCCTCGACCCCCAGGCCGCCGCACAGGTGCGTTGACATGAGCGCCACCTCCCCAAAAATGGGTATCTCGGGCCGCATCGCCGCCCTCTTCCTGCAGGCGCAGATCACACCGCTGCTGGCGCTGCTGGCATTCCTGCTGGGCGCGTTCGCCGTGCTGGTCACGCCGCGCGAGGAAGAGCCGCAGATCAACGTGACCATGGCCAACGTGCTGATCCCCTTCCCCGGGGCCAGCGTCGCCGATGTGGAGCAGATGGTGGCCACCCCGGCCGAGCAGCTGCTCTCGGGCATGGAGGGCACGGAGCACGTGATGTCCGTCTCCCGCCCGGGCCTGGCCGTGCTCACGGTGCAGTTCAAGGTGGGCGTGCCGCGCACCGAGGCGCTGGTGCGCCTGCACGACCAGTTGCGCAGCCACGCCGACTTCGTGCCTGAGGGCCTGGGCGTGCTGCAGCCGCTGGTTCGCCCCAAGGGCATCGACGACGTGCCCATCGTCAGCTTCACGCTGCACGGCAAGGACACTGGCAAGGATGAAAACGCCAGCGCCTTCGACCTGGAGCGCGTGGCGCACAGCGTCGAGGCCGAGCTCCAGCGCGTGCCCGGCACGCGCGAGGTGCGCTCCATCGGCGGCCCCGGGCGTGCCGTCCTGGTGCGCCTGCAGCCCGAGCGCATGGCGGGCACCGGCATGACGGTGCACGAGCTGCGCGCCGCGCTGCAGTCGGCCAACCTGGGCCTGCCGGTGGGCGACCTGCTGGCTGGCGAAAAGACCATTGCCCTGGAAGCCGGGCCGTTTCTCTCGTCCGCCGACGAAGTGGCCGAACTGGTCGTGGGCACGCGCGGCGGCAGGCCCGTCTTCCTGAAGGACGTGGCCGAGGTGCGCGACGGCCCGCCCCCGGCCCAGCGCATGGTGTGGCTGGGCCAGCCCGGCAAGGACGGCCCCGAGGAGTTCCCGGCCGTCACCTTGCAGGTCACCAAGAAGCCTGGCGAGAACGCCATCGACGTGGCCAACGCGCTGGCGGCGCGCATGGCGCAACTGCGCAACACCGTCATCCCCGACGGCGTGCAGGTGGTGGAAACGCGCAACTACGGCGAAACCGCCAACGACAAGGCGCAAAAGCTCATCCAGAAGCTGCTGTTCGCCACGGCCTCCGTCGTCGCCCTGGTGTTCATCGCCCTGGGGCGGCGCGAGGCGGCCATCGTCGGCCTGGCCGTGGTGCTCACGCTCACCGCCACGCTGTTTGCCTCGTGGGCCTGGGGCTTCACGCTCAACCGCGTGTCGCTGTTCGCGCTGATCTTCTCCATCGGCATCCTGGTGGACGACGCCATCGTGGTGGTGGAAAACATCCACCGCCACCAGCAGCTCGAACCGGGCGTGGGCCTGCTGCAGAGCATCCCAAGGGCCGTGGACGAAGTGGGTGGCCCCACCATCCTGGCCACCTTCACGGTGATCGCCGCGCTGCTGCCCATGGCCTTCGTCTCGGGCCTGATGGGGCCGTACATGGCGCCCATCCCCATCAATGCCAGCATGGGCATGCTCATCTCGCTGGCCATCGCCTTCGTCGTCACGCCCTGGCTGGCACGGCGCTGGATGAAACCCCACGCAGGCGATGGCGCGGCGGACGGCCACGCGGGCCTGGCGGCCAGGCTGGAGCCGCGCCTGCAGCGCCTGTTCGGCCCGCTGCTCGACGAGCGGCGCGGTGCGCGCAACCGGGCCCTGCTGGGCCTGGCCGTGGCCGGGCTGATCGCGCTCTCGGTGCTGCTGCCCGTGGTCGGCTGGGTGCAGCTCAAGATGCTGCCGTTCGACAACAAGTCCGAGTTCCAGGTGGTGGTGGACATGCCCGCCGGCACCCCGCTGGAGGAAACCGCCGCCGTGCTGCGCGAGCTGGGCGCCCATTTGGCCACCGTGCCCGAGGTGCGCGACTACCAGGCCTACGCCGGTACCGCCGCGCCCATCAACTTCAACGGCCTGGTACGCCAGTACGACCTGCGCGCCGCCAGCGAGCTGGGCGACATCCAGGTCAACTTGGTGGACAAGGCGCACCGCAAGGACAAGAGCCACGCCATCGCCATGCGCGTGCGCCCGGCCCTGCAGGAGATCGGCAAGCGCTGGGGCGCCAACGTGAAGGTGGTCGAAGTGCCGCCCGGCCCGCCGGTGATGGCCCCCATCGTGGCCGAGGTCTACGGCCCCGAGCCCGCCGGCCGTCGCCAGGTGACCGAGGCCGTGCGCGCCGTGTTCGAGACAACCGATGGCGTGGTGGACGTGGATTCCACGACCATCGCCGCCGCGCCGCGCAAGCTGCTGCTGGTCGATCGCCGCAAGGCCGCGCTGGCCGGCGTGCCGCAGCAGGCCATCGTCGCCACGCTGCGCGCGGGCTTGGCGGGCGACGCCGCCACCTACCTGCGCGACGCGAGCAAGGTGCCCGTGCCCGTCTGGCTGCAACTGCCCGACGACAGCCACGGCAGCCTGGACGCGCTGCTGCAGCTCACCGTGCGCGGCGCGGCGGGCCAGGCGGTGCCGATCCGCGAACTGGTCACCGTGAGCGACACGCAGCGCGAGCAGCCGCTGTACCACAAGGACCTGCTGCCCGTCGACTACGTGCAGGGCGACATGGCCGGGCGCGTCGACAGCCCGCTGTACGGCATGTTCGCCATGCGCGGCGCCATCGCGCAGATCCAGGCCCCGGGCGGCACGGCGCTGAAGGAAACCTTCGTCGCCATGCCCGAGGATGCGCTGCGCGACTACACCCTGCGCTGGGACGGCGAATGGCGCATCACCTACGAGACCTTCCGCGACATGGGCGCCGCCTACGCCGTGGGCCTGGTGCTGATCTACCTGCTGGTGGTGGCGCAGTTCGGCTCGTACCTGGCGCCGCTCATCATCATGGCGCCGATTCCGCTCACCATCATCGGCGTGATGCCGGGCCATGCCCTGCTGGGCGCGCAGTTCACCGCCACCAGCATGATCGGCATGATCGCGCTGGCCGGCATCATCGTGCGCAACTCCATCCTGCTGGTGGACTTCGTGCGGCTGCAGCAGGCCGCGGGCGTGCCCATGGCCCAGGCCGTGGTGCATGCCGTGGCCACGCGGGCCCAGCCCATCGTGCTCACGGGCGTGGCGGCCATGATCGGCGCCTTCTTCATCCTCGACGACCCGATCTTCAACGGCCTGGCGATCTCGCTGATCTTCGGCATCCTGGTCTCCACGCTGCTCACGCTCGTCGTCATCCCCACGCTGTACTACGCGGCCTACCACCGGCGCGCGGAAAAACACGGCCAAATCGGCACTTGAGGCTTATGCAGCAAGCGCTAGCAGCTATCTAACCCATAGCACCAACCTTCACCCCCATCTTCAAGGAGCCATTGCCATGTTGCCCAGCTACCAAGACATCATCAAGGACACCAGCGCCGAGATCGCCAAGCTGCGCGGCGAGATTCCCGACACCCTGCGCGGCTTCACCGCCATGGCCCAAGGCGCGACCAAGCCGGGCGCGCTGGACGCCAAGACCAAGGAGCTGATCGCCACCGCCCTGTCCGTGGCCGCGCGCTGCGACCCGTGTGTCGGCTACCACACCCAGGCGCTGGTCAAGCTCGGCTGCACCCGCGCGGAACTGGCCGAGACGCTGGCCATGGCCGTGTACATGGGCGGCGGCCCGTCGCTGATGTACGCCGCGCGCACCAGCGCCGCCTTCGACGAATTCACCCAGGCCGCCCAGAAAACCACTGCTTGACATGAAACACCCCCTGAGTCGCTTCGCGCCTTCCCCCTCTCTCACGCTGCGCGTGGGAGGGGGACGCAGCCAGCGCGGCGGGGCGGCCCTTGCGCGGCTGCCCACGCTGCAGCCGCGCCGGTTTCATGGGGCGTGGGGGGCGCACAGCGCCATGGATCACTGACATGTGCACATATCTCCGTCCCCTGGTTCTGGCCTTGGCCGCCCTGCCCGGCCTGGCCGCCGCCACCGACCTGCTGCAGGCCTGGCAGGCTGCCCAGCAGCACGACCGCGAGCTGGCCGTGGCGCGGGCCGCGCATGCCGCCGCCCAGCCGCAGCGCGACCAGGCGGCTGCGCTGTGGCGCCCCGGCGTGGCGCTGACGGCCGCGGCCGGCGTGGCGAACGGCGAGACCGAAATGCGCGGCGCGCAGTTCTCCGCCCCGGGCATGGGGCCCACGAATGGTGCCAACGTCGCCACCTCCGTCACCGGCGGCACCGCCACGCGCTGGCAGTTGCAGGCCAGCCAGCCGCTGTACAACCCGCAGCGCCGCGCGCAGCAGCAGCAACTGCGCCTGCAGGCCGACATGGCCGACCTGCAGTGGCAGGCGCAACAGCAGCAGGCCATGCTGCGCACCGCCCAGCGCTACCTGGACGTGGCCGTGGCGCAAGAGGCGCTGCGCGTCACCGGCCAGCAGCACGCGGCCGTGCAGAAGGCGGCCGAGGAAGCGCAGGAGCGCTACCGCGTCGGCAGCGCCCCCATCACCGACACGCACGAGGCCAACGCACGCCTGGCCGCGCTGCGCGCCAGCCAGGTGGCGGCGCAGGTGGACCTGGACGTCAAGCGCCGCCTGCTGGCCGACGCCACCGGCCTGCCCGCCGCCACGCTGCAGGCCCGCCTGCCCGCCGCCCCGGCGGCCGAACTGCTCGCCACTGCCCTGGCGCTGGAGGCCTGGCAGCAGCAGGCCGAGGACGGCAACCCCGGCATCCGCCTGCAGACGCTGGCCGCCGAAACCGCCCGCGCCGAGGCGCGCAAGCACGGCCTGGGCGCCGCGCCCAGCGTGGACCTCGTTGCCCAGGCCGGGCAGGAGCGCCTGCATGGCAGCGGCGCCTACGGCCCGGCGCAGAACAAGAGCCTGAACGCCATGGTGGGCGTGCAGCTCACCGTGCCGCTGTACACCGGCGGCTGGCGCAGCGCCAAGGAAGAAGAAAGCCTGCGCCTGCAGGACAAGGCCGAGGCCGAGGCCCTGAACACCCGCGAACAGGTGGCGCAGCAAGTCCAGGCCGCCTGGCTGGGCCTGCGCATGGGCGCGCAGCGCGTGCATGCGCTGGAGCAGGCCCAGGTGGCCAGCCGCGCCCGGCTGGACGCCACGCAAACCGGCCACGAGGTGGGTGACCGCACCCTGCTCGACCTGCTGAACGCCCAGAGCGACGACGCCGCCACCGCCCTGGCGCTGGCCCAGGCGCGCAGCGCGCTGCTCATCGACCACCTGCGCCTGGCCCTGCTGGCCGGTCAGCTTGACGAGGCGCGGCTGCGCGCCGCCAACCAGGTGCTGGGCGCAGCCCCCTGAAAAGCATTCCCCCCCAAAAAAGATCCCAACAGAGGCAATTCCAAGGAGACAACCATGGCCCATATCGTGATCCTCGGCGCTGGCACGGGCGGCATGCCCGCCGCCTATGACCTGCGCGCCGCCATCGGCAAGGAACACCGCATCACCGTCGTCAACGCGGTGGACTACTTCCAGTTCGTGCCTTCCAACCCCTGGGTGGCCGTGGGCTGGCGCGAGCGCAAGGACACCACGCTGCCCATCGCGCCGAGCCTGGCCAGGAAGGGCATCGACTTCATCGCCCAGCGCGTGGACCGCATCGACGCCGAGGGCAACGCCCTGGAGCTGGCCGACGGCCAGCGCCTGGGCTACGACTACCTGGTCATCACCACCGGCCCCAAGCTCTCGTTCGACGAAGTGCCCGGCGCAGGCCCGGTGCAGGGCCACACCCAGTCCATCTGCAGCGTGGACCATGCCGAGAAGGCCTGGGCCGACTACCAGGCCTTCGTGCAGGACCCCGGCCCTGCGATCATCGGCGCCATGCCGGGCGCGTCGTGCTTCGGCCCGGCGTACGAGTTCGCCTTCATCTTCAACAAGGACCTGCAGCGCCGCAAGCTGCGCCACAAGGTGCCGCTGACCTTCGTGACCAGCGAGCCCTACATCGGCCACATGGGCCTGGGCGGCGTGGGCGATTCCAAGACGCTGCTGGAGAGCGAGCTGCGCACCTTCGACATCAAGTGGATCACCAATGCCAGAGTCACGAAGGTCGAGGCCGGCAAGATGTTCGTCACCGAGATGGACGAGAACGGCCAGCCGAAGAAGGAGCACGAGCTGCCCTTCAAGTACAGCATGATGCTGCCCGCCTTCAAGGGCGTGGACGCCGTGGCCGCCGTCGAGGGCCTGTGCAACCCGCGCGGCTTCGTGCTCATCGACGAGAACCAGCGCAGCAAGAAGTACCGCAACATCTTCTCGGCCGGCGTGTGCGTGGCCATACCGCCCGTCGAAGTCACGCCCGTGCCCACGGGCGCGCCCAAGACCGGCTACATGATCGAGACCATGGTCTCGGCCATCGTGCACAACATCGCCGCCGAACTGGCGGGCAAGCCCGAGGACGCCACCGCCAAAGCCACCTGGAACGCCATCTGCCTGGCCGACATGGGCGACACCGGCGCCGCCTTCGTGGCGCTGCCGCAGATTCCGCCGCGCAACGTCAACTGGTTCAAGAAGGGCAAATGGGTGCACCTGGCCAAGGTGGCATTCGAGAAGTACTTCATGTACAAGATGAAGAACGGCACCGCCGAACCCGTTTACGAAAAACACGTGCTCAAGGCCCTGGGCATCGTGCGGCTGGAGAAATGACCCTGCGCGCTGGGAGCTACTGAATCCATAGCTGCCAGCGCTTTATCCACCTCCATTTTTGGCGTTTTTCATGACATTCTGGGACCAGGCCTTCGACATCGCGGGCTACAAGTACGGCACGCAGCCCAACGCTTTCCTGCGCGAGCAGGCCCACCGCCTGCCCGCGCACTGCCAGGCGCTGGTGCCCGGCGACGGCGAGGGCCGCAACGGCGTCTGGCTGGCCGCGCAGGGGCACACCGTGCTGTCGGTCGATGGCTCGGCCGTGGGCCTGGCCAAGGCCCGCGCCCTGGCCCTGCAGCAGGGCGTGCCCCTGTCCACCGAGCAGGCCGACCTGTCCACGTGGACGCCTGCCCGTGGCGGCTACGACGCCGTGGTGCTGACCTACGTGCACTTTCCCTCGGCCCAGCGCACCGCCATCCACCAGCGCCTGCAGCAGGCCCTGCGCCCTGGCGGCTGGCTGCTGCTGGAAGCCTTCCACCCCCTGCAGCTGCACCACGCCAGCGGCGGCCCCAAGGACCCCGACATGCTCTACACCCTGGAACAGCTGCGCGGCGACTTTGCCGGGCTGCTGCACGAAACGCTGGGCTGGGAAGGCACCCTCACCCTGGACGAAGGCCCCGGCCACCAGGGCCCGGCGCACGTGGTGCGCTGGCTGGGCCAGGCCCCTCACCTGTTTTCATGAAAGGAACCCACGCCATGACCTCCTGGCAAATCGTGCGCATCATCGCCGGCATCTTCATCCTGCTCACGCTGGCCCTGGGCCTGCCCGGCAGCCCGCTCTACATGAGCCAATGGTGGCTCGCCTTCACCGCCTTCGTGGGGGCCAACCTGCTGCAAAGCGGCTTCACCAAGTGGTGCCTGCTGGAAAGCATCCTGCGCAAGCTGGGCGTACAGCCCGGCTGCTGATCCACCCGCGAGGAAAACCACCCATGAAAACCGCTCTCGATCTCGTGGCCGCCGCCAAGGCGCGCATCCAGGAAGTGCCCGTGGCTGCCGCCGAAGCCGCCATTGCCCAGGCCGACGTGCTCATCGACGTGCGCGAGCCCGACGAATACCGCCAGGGCCACCTGCCCGGCGCCGTGAACATGCCGCGCGGCCTGCTCGAATTCCAGATGAGCGGCCAGCCCGCCATGGCGCCGCGCGACCTGGCCATCGTGCTGTACTGCAAGACCAGCGGCCGCGCCGCCCTGGCCGCCTGCGCGCTGCACGACATGGGCTACCTCAACGTGCACTCCATCGCTGGCGGCTTCGACGCCTGGGCCGCCGCGGGCAAGCCCGTGGCCGCGCCGAGCACGCCCACATTCGGCTGATTCACTTTCCCAACCCCAAGGAGGAACACACCATGAAATTCAATGTTGGCGGCATCGACCGCATCCTGCGCATCGTCGTCGGCCTGGTACTGATCGCCCTGGCCGCCACCGGCACCGTGGGCTGGTGGGGGTACATCGGCGTGGTGCCGCTGCTGACCGGCATTTTCCGCTTCTGCCCGGCGTATCCGCTGCTGGGCATCAGCACCTGCCCGATGAAGAAGAACTGACGCAGCGGCCGCGAAGCGGCTGCCCGTTTTTCGCCACTGCTTTCCATGGCGGCATCCCATGCCATAACGGCGTGGATGCTGCTTTTTTTTGCGGATAAGGCTGGCGTGGGAGAGGTGTTTCGCTGGCGCTTTTTCGGGGGCAAGGCATCGTGCTACATTGTTTTATCCGGCCGGCATTCTTCGGATGCCGGCTGTCCATTGGCAATCAGCCCTTTTGAAAGAAGCGCCGTGATAACCTGCTATCTGAGATACATCATCGATCCATTCAAGCTCAAGGAATTCGAGCATTATGGAAAGATATGGATCCCGCTGGTCGAGAAATTCGGCGGCAAGCACCATGGATACTTCCTGCCATCGGAAGGCGCGAACAATGTTGCACTTGCCATGTTCACCTTTCCCAGCATGGCGCTCTATGAGGCGTACCGCACTCAGTCATTCCAGGACGCCGAATGCCAAGCCGCCTTCAAGTATGCGGAGGAAACCCGCTGCATCATCAGCTATGAGCGGAGCTTCTTCCGCCCGGTGTTTGAATGAACCCGGGGCTTTGGGGGACAGTGCCAACGTGCCGCTACTGATCCAGGAAGTTTCCGCGGCAGAGGCCCCCATGGAACTGCTGCTGCTTGCCGATCCCTCGGAAGACAAGGTCCGCTCCTATCTTCCCAGATCAAAGTGCTTTATTGCCTCGCGCCATGGCATTACGGTGGGCGCATGTGTTGTTCAACCGCTTGGCGCGGGAGCGCATGAAATAATGTGCATTGCCATACAGCCAACCCACCAAAAATCCGGTTATGGTTCGGTGCTGCTGCAATGGATCATTGATTTTTTCCGGAAATCTGGCGCGAACCAGATGGAAGTAGGCACGGGCACATTCGGCTATCAACTTGCTTTCTATCAGCGGAATGGTTTTCGGGCCGAGCGCATTGACCGTGATTTCTTCGTCAAAAACTACCCTGCGCCGATCTTCGAGAACCGAATACAGCTGCTCGACATGCTGCGCCTCACGCTGAAATACCCAGGAAATACTGCCAACGATTCATTCAAGTAACCTGGTTTCGGGTTGGCTGCTTGCTGGTCATCCCATTGACGCAGCCACCGTGGCAAGAAATGATGGGCGCTCACACTCCAGGCCGTGCATGCACCTTCCGTCCCCTCTTTTCCCTCGCCCAGATGCGGGGCGTCTTCAGGCAACCAGCTTGCTCAGCCTTGGTTGCCTCGTTTTTGGGGCCAGCCTGCTAGGGATTGCCACCCGGCCAACGGGCTTCTTCGCTGTTTTCTGGCCCGCCAACGCGCTTCTGGCGGGGCTCATGGTGCGGCGCCCGGAACTGGCAAGGGCCTCCGGCTGGGGTGCTGCCGCGCTGGGCTACATCGCAGCCGACCTTGTCACCGGCAACTCGTTGTTCGCCACGCTGTGGCTCACCTTCTCCAACCTTGCAAGTGCTGCCGTTGCGGCCGCGCTGCTGCTGCGGGTCGACGAAACCACGCGGCAGATGCGCCGCCAACTCTCGGCGCTACACCTGCTGATTGCATGTTGCGCTGCGTCGGCCGCGGCCATGGCCATTGGCAGCGGTGCCGGGCCGATGGTGTTCAACGCCTCACTGCATGCGTCCGCCATGCTCTGGTTCAGCACGGAACTGATGAATTACGTGCTTGTGCTGCCGGTGGTGCTGACCATGCTTGCCACCTGGCAGGAGATGCGTGCCAGCGCGGGACAAAGCGCTTCCCGCTGGTTGCGCTGGGGCCCGCTGGCATCGGTGGTGCTGAGCGAGATGGGCGCATATTTTGTCGGCGGCCCTGGCGCCATTGCCTTCGTGGTGCCAGCGCTGCTCTGGTGCGCGCTGACCTACAAGGTCTTCTTCGTCGCTTTTCTCAGCATGGTCGTTTGCTTCTGGAAAACGCTGGACGTGGCCTCGCACGCCTTTGTGTTTACCCCGGACCACTTGCCGTCGGTGTTCTCGTTTCGCATGGGTATCACGCTGCTGTCCCTCGGCCCGCTGGCTGCCGCCTGTGCCAGTGCCGCGCGCAACGACGCGCTGCAGAAACTCGACAAGGCCGTGAATGTCGACTTCCTCACGGGTGCCATGGCGCGGCGCGCCTTCATGGCCGATGGCGAGAGATTGCTCGGCCGGCTGGCGCATGAGGCACAAGGCGCCGCAGTGCTGATGATTGACATCGACCACTTCAAGAAGATCAATGATGCACACGGCCATGCGGCTGGGGATGCCGTACTCGCGGGTTTTGCAGCGGCCATCGCCGGGTCGTTGCGCCCGGGAGACTTGTTTGGCCGCCTCGGCGGCGAAGAATTCGCTGTGATGCTGCCCCAAGCCGGTCCGGAGGACGCACACGCCATTGCCACGCGGCTTGCGAATGCCGTGCGCTCAATGGCCTGCGCCTTGCCCGGCAGCCCTGCGCTGCATGTGACGGCAAGCATCGGCTTGGCGCATGCTTCGCCCGTTCGCGCTGGCTGCACCCTTGACGCCATGCTCAAGGCCGCAGACACCCTTCTATACCAGGCCAAGAGAGAGGGGCGGAACCGGATCGTGGCGAGTGGACTGAATGAGGCGCCCGCCCATTAGATTGACACGCCCTACTGGGCGTCAGCGTGCTTGAGGCAAAAAAGGCCTCCAGCCCTTTGCCAGAAAGCGCTAGCAGCTCTCATTACAGGAGCAACCAGCCCCCTCTTCCTGCCCATGGCCATGCGCAGCGGTTTCCGTGGTGCGGTGGCCGCACAGGCCCAGTTTGGCGAGCAATTGCTCGTCGGCCGCCACGTCGGGGTTGCCTGTCACCAGCAGCTTGTCGCCGTAGAAGATGGAATTGGCCCCCGCCAGGAAGCACAGCGCCTGCACGGCGTCGCCCAGCTGCTGGCGCCCGGCGGACAGGCGCACGCGCGCGCGCGGCATGGTGATGCGGGCCACGGCGATCACGCGCACGAAGTCGAACGGGTCGATGGGGGCGCTGTCGGCCAGCGGGGTGCCTGGCACGCGCACCAGGCTGTTGATGGGCACGGACTCGGGGTACGGGTTGAGGTTGGCGAGCTGCGCGATCAGGCCCGCACGGTGCACCGGCGCCTCGCCCATGCCCACGATGCCGCCGCAGCACACGCTGATGCCCGCCGCGCGCACGCTGGCCAGCGTGTCGAGCCGGTCCTGGTACTGGCGCGTGCTGACCACGTCGGTGTAGTACTCGGGGGCGGTGTCCAGGTTGTGGTTGTAGTAGTCCAGGCCGGCCTGCTTGAGGGCCAGTGCCTGGTGCGGCTGCAGCATGCCCAGGGTGGCGCAGGTCTGCAAGCCCAGGCCCTTCACGGCGCCGATGAGTTCGCTCATCTTCTCGATGTCGCGGTCCTTGGGCGCGCGCCAGGCGGCGCCCATGCAAAAGCGCGTGGCGCCCGCCTCCTTGGCGGCCTGGGCGGCGGCCGTGACCTCCTGCACGCCCATGAGTTTTTCGGCCTTCACGCCGGTGTCGAACTCGGCGGACTGCGGGCAGTAGCCGCAGTTCTCGGGGCAGCCGCCGGTTTTCACCGACAGCAGCGTGGCCAGCTCGATGTCGCCCGCGGGCCAGTGCTGGCGGTGCACGGTCTGGGCCTCGAAGAGCAGATCCATGAGCGGCTTGTCGAGCAGCGCCTGGATGGCCTCCACCTGCCACGGGCCCGCGGCCAGGGCTGTGGGGGCGCTGGCACGGCGGTGCAGGTGCACGGGCTGGACGTCTGGCGTGGTGCCGGTGGCAACGGGAGCGAGGGAAGGCATGGGCGTGGGTCCTTGGGTGACTGGCGGCAATGCGGCGAATTCTGGGCCCAAAGAAGCCGCAAATGCACACTGCGGAGTCACAAAAAGTGCCAATGCACATGTTGCGCTAACTTAGGCCATCTTTCGATTTGCATTGCCTGCAGATGACGTCTTTTGAGCGTATTTGAAAGGGAGTTAGCGGCACTCTCGCAAGGCATGCCACCTATGCTTGCAACTGCAATCTTTCACGCCCGTTCATCGCCCATCTTTCATTCAAAATCCCTGAAGATCGGCCATGAAAGCAAATGCAGCCGAAGCATGGCCCCATGCACCTGCCCCAGCATCAGTCGGCCGTGTAATCGATGGGGTCGTAGGCGTGTTGGCGCCCGATTGCACCGGCCATGGACAACAGGAAGGCCAGCCCTCGCCGCACATCTGGCTCACGGGCCATGCGCAGCAGACCGATGAGGGTGGGTGTCTCTTCCATGCGCTCCATTTGGGCGGCAGCCATGCGGGCCGCATTGCCGGCCGACCATGCCGTGCCTATGCCTTCTTCGAAGGCTTTGGACAGCTTTTCGACCATGTAGGCATCGCTCATGTCGATGACATCTGCTGCAGCAGACAGCATGTCGACGACTCTGTTCAGACGCCGCCCAGCCAGCAGGGGCTCCAGTTTTTCCATCAATTCGGCCAGACCTTGCAAGGCAGCATCGTCCTGCAGCAGTTCTGTGGCGGCGCCAGCGGCGAGCGGACGCCCGGCCACAGGAATATCGGTAGTGCTATTCATCTTGATCTCCTTGCGTTTGACCAGCGACGCCGGCCTAGATCAGAGCGCGTGCGACGGCCCAGTACATGCCGCGATTGAAGCCTTTGCGCATCATTCCTCCGATCTTGTTGGGCGGTGTCGGTTTGACGTCCACCTTGTAGTCGTACCACAGCGGCATGCCGTCCTCGAGCCCCATTTGGGCAATGGCTACGACCCGTCCATCGTAGGCGTCGCAGGTGCGGCCAAAGCGGATCTGCGACGCGATGTTGTTGACAACCACGGGTGACTGGTTGTGGCAGGAGCCTCCTGCCTTGCTGACTGGCAAGTCCACGGTGTCTCCGAGCACATAGACATTCTTCATGCCAAGTACCTGCATGGTCTCGTGGTCGGTTGGCAGCCAACCCTCGCCATCCTGCGCTTGCGACAGCCCGCAGTCGCGCACGGCCTTCACGGCGCGGATCGGGGGTGTGGCCATGAGGATGTCGAAGTTTTCCGACTGCCCTTCCTCCGAGTAGGCCACCTTGGTATCAGGGTTGACATGCGAGAGCGTAAAGCCGCGCTGGAAGCGTATGCCGCGCTGCTTAAATACCGTCGGCAGGATTTCGCAGGTATCTCTTTGCAGGAACAGGCAGTTGCGCAGCAGTTGGGATACGGTCGGGTAGGTATAGACGATCTCCACCTTGTCCCGCACACCGCGGCGGCGCAGCAAGTCATCCAGCATCAGCGTGGTCTCGATCGGCGCGATGCCGCACTGGTGAGGCACGTTGGGCGTCTTGGGAAAAGTGACGGTGATGAACACCCGGCCTTTTTCGATGTGTGCCAGTTTGTCGGCCAATTGCCGTGCTGGCGCATGCAGATAGAAGTGATCGCCGCCCTCGGCCAAGCCTTCAATGCGCTCGGGCGATGGAACGCAGCCTGTGGAAATCACCAGATGGTCGTAGCCAAAGCGCTTGCCGCTTTTGCAGTGAACAGCCTGCAAGGCAAAGTCGAAGCGCTCCACTTCTTCGACGTGGAACTCGATCTCGGGCCGCAACAGGCCGCGCTGCTTGCGCCTGAGTTCGTCACGGAAGAACGCATTGAAGGCCACATACATGAAGGCCGGTTTGTAGTAGTGCCAGGGAGAGTTCGAGAGCATGGTGATTCGAACCTTGCCGGTTAGCACTTCCGGATACAGCTTGGTGACCAAGTGGTTGGCCGTCATGGTTCCCCCAATGCCACCGCCGATGATCAATATGTGATGCGCCATTCTTGCTACTCCTGTTTGCTTCCAGTCGAACAAAGCCCGGCAGCCTGAGGAGCCGGTACGGATAAGCCTGAATCCGAATCGGGTCCGAGCGAACGCCAGACACCGTCCCACAGGGAATCGAAAAGCCGCACGATCGGCGTATCCACCAACCCGTCGAGGCGCAGGCAGATCATTCGGATCGCACTGCCGTACATCAGGCTGGCGGCAACCATGGGCTCCATTTGGCGGATCTCGCCATCGGCCATGCCTGCGAACACAAAACCACGCATGCGCACGAAGGCCGAGGCGGAACAGATGGGTTGCTCCTCGGGCAGAAACTCGCGGTGCCGTGCATTGACGACAAAGCCCATGGCCTCCGGCTCGGCCTCGGCCAGCCCGAACAGCATTCGCAAAACGGCTTCGCAGCGATCACGGCTGCTCGTATGCCGTTCCTCGATTTCGTCCAGCAACACATTCATGCGGGCCAGCAGATGCCGATATAGCTCGCGTGCAATGCCTTCTTTGTCGGCGAAATGGTTGTAGAAGAAGCCGATGGAAACTTCGGCTTCAGCGCACAAGTCTTGGATCGAGGTGTTGAAGAACCCGTTTTTCACAAACAGCTTCAGCGCCACACGCAGCGTTTGAACATGGCGTGAGCCCGCGTGCGGAAAGAAGGTCCAAGTTTCTTTTTGCATGGCAGAAGTAGAACGAATCTTCATTCTATTTTCATGCGTTGCAGAGGAATGGATGCAAGGGTTTCCCCCTGGGCGATTACAAACACCCTGAAGGCTGGACTTGCCGTACAGGTTTGACCTGCCTCATTTGTCTGTAGGCGCCAGGCTAGCGATCGGAGAGGATCGAAAAAAAGGGGACCAATGCCCCCTTTTCGCCCGGGCGGCCTCTGGCCCAGGGCTGGTCGTTGTCAATCAGGCGCAGGCGGTTCAGCCCAGCGCGGCGATGACCTCGGGCGGCGCCTGCACCAGCTCGATCAGCACGCCCTCGCCCGCAATGGGGAACTCGTCGTTGCTCTTGGGGTGCAGAAAGGTGATGTCGTAGCCCGCCGCACCCTTGCGGATGCCGCCGGGAGCAAAGCGCACGCCCTGCGCCGTGAGCCATTCCACCGCCCTGGGCAGGTCGTCGATCCACAGGCCGATGTGGTTCAGCGGCGTGGTGTGCACGGCGGGTTTCTTCTCGATGTCCAGCGGCTGCATGATGTCCACTTCCACCTTGAAGGCGCCCTGCCCCATGGCGAGGATGTCTTCGTCCACGTTCTCGCGCTCGCTCTGGAAGGTGCCGGTCTGGGCCAGGCCGAGCATGTCCACCCACAGGGTTTTCATGCGCTGCTTGTCGGTGCCGCCGATTGCGACTTGCTGGATGCCCAGCACTTTGAAGGGGCGGGAAATGGTGTTCATGGTGTGTTTTCGGAGGTTCTCTAAGTGTCAAACAACAACGATGCCGCCTTACAACTCACCCAGCACCCAACTGCTAGCAAAAGCAAAGTATTCGCGCAGCCAGGCGTTGTAGCGGATGTACAGCGGCGTAGGAGCGGCCACGGGTGTGACCTCGGTATATCCAATCTTGCGGGCGATGCGCTGGGCCCGCAGGGTGTGAAAGTCGCTGGTGACTACCGCCACGGGCGATGTGAGCCCCAGGCCCTGCGCCTGCAGCAACGGCAGGCTGTAACGCAAATTCAACTCGGTACTCGTGCTCCGCTCCTCCTGCAGGATGCGGTGTGGCTCCATGCCCTGGGCACGCAAATAGCGGCCCATGACCTGGCCCTCACTCTGCGTTTCACCAAAATCCACCCCGCCAGAAACTACGACCCATGCCGAGGAATATTGCCCAGCTAGTACATGTGCCTTATCCAGCCGAGCCCGTAAGGCTGGCGAGGGCTGGCCATTTGGTGTGCCGCTGCCCAACACGATGATCGCTTGGGGAGGCGCGGCGACAGTGCCATGGGATGTATGCATTGTGCGAGCCAGCACCAACCAGAACATGGCCACGCTCAAGGCCCATGCCAACAACAGGCACCAGCCGGCGTACCATGCCATGCGCCTCCTGGGCTGCAATCCGAGCCACCTTTGTACCGCATGCCAGCGCCAAGCCAGCGCTGCCAATGCCACGCCCAAGACACCGGGCACGGTGACACCCGTGGAGAAATAGCCAGCCGCCATGAGGGCCAGGCTGTCGCCCAACAATACGGCAGCACAGGGCAGCAGCGCCATGCGCTGCCAGGGCCACGACGGGCCCGATGCGATGGTTCCATGGACGGCGGCAGATGCCGCCCTCCTGCCAGGCGTCACTGGAATTCCAGGATCACCTGATCCACCGCCAGCGATTCGCCCTTGCCCGCCACGATCTTGCCCACCACGCCATCCTGCGCGGCGAAGAGGATGTTTTCCATCTTCATGGCTTCGATCACGGCCAGCTTTTCACCGGCCTGCACCTTCTGGCCCGGCTGCACCGCCACGTCGACCAGCAGGCCGGGCATGGGCGAGAGCAGGAACTTGGACAGGTCCGGCGGTGCCTTGTAGGGCATGAGCGCGTGCAGGCGCGCGCCCAGGGGCGAGAGCACCATGGCTTCGATCTGCGTGCCGTTGTGCTGGATGCGCAGGGCCAGCGGGTTCTTGCCCGCGCCGCGCTCCACCTGGGCGGTGAAGCCCATGCCGTTGCACTGGCCTTGCACGCGGATCTGGCCCAGCGTGGCGGTGCTGCTGATTTGATAGCTCTTGCCGCCCACCGCGACTGCGCTGGAGCCCGATTTGTCTTCAAAGTCGGTCACCGTCACGGTGTGGTGCTGGTTCTGGCCCTCGGCGCCCAGGGCGATGACGACGAACGCCTCGCCCACCTTCACCTCGTGGCCTTCGAGCTGGCCGCTGATGGCCGAGGCGCGTGCGCGGTAGCGGCGGTTCATGTAGGCGGCCAGGGCCACCAGGAACAGCGGGTCGTCGTGCGGCACGTCCTCGGCGGCAAAGCCCTTGCTGTAGTGCTCGGCGATGAAGCCGGTGTTGAACTGGCCCGACACGAACCTGGGGTGTGCCAGCAGCGCGGCCTGGAACGGGATGTTGCTGTTGATGCCACGGATCACGAAGCCGTTGAGCGCCGCGCGCATCTTGGCGATGGCGTCGTTGCGGTCGGTGCCGTGCACGATGAGCTTGGCGATCATCGAGTCGTAGTACATCGGGATCTCGCCGCCTTCGTACACGCCCGTGTCCACGCGCACGCCCAGCTTGCGGCTGGTGTCGGACTGGAACATGCTCTCTTCCGGCGGCTGGAAGCGCACCAGGCGCCCCGTGGAAGGCAGGAAGTTGCGGAACGGGTCCTCGGCGTTGATGCGGCACTCGATGGCCCAGCCGTCGCGCTTCACGTCGGCCTGGGTGATGGCCAGCTTCTCGCCAGCGGCCACGCGGATCATCTGCTCCACCAGGTCCAGGCCGGTGATGCACTCGGTCACCGGGTGCTCCACCTGCAGGCGGGTGTTCATTTCGAGGAAGTAGAAGTCCTGGTCCTTGCCAACCACGAACTCCACCGTGCCAGCGCTCTGGTACTTCACGGCCTTGGCCAGTTGCACGGCCTGCTCGCCCATGGCCTTGCGCGTGGCATCGCTGATGAAGGGCGAAGGCGCCTCCTCGATCACCTTCTGGTGGCGGCGCTGGATGGAGCACTCGCGCTCGTTCAGGTAGACCACGTTGCCGTGGCTGTCGCCCAGGATCTGGATCTCGATGTGGCGCGGCTCCTGCACGAACTTCTCGATGAAGATGCGGTCGTCGCCGAAGCTGTTGCGCGCCTCGTTCTGGCACGACGCGAAGCCCTCGAACGCTTCCTTGTCGTTGAACGCCACGCGCAAGCCCTTGCCACCGCCGCCCGCCGATGCCTTGATCATCACGGGGTAGCCAATGCCCTTGGCAATCTCCACGGCCTGCTCGGGGCCTGCAATCGCGTCGTTGTAGCCCGGGATGGTGTTGACCTTTGCCTCGTTCGCCAGCTTCTTCGAGGCGATCTTGTCGCCCATGGCGGCGATCGAATGCGCCTTGGGGCCGATGAAGGCAATGCCTTCGTCCTCGCAGCGCTGGGCAAAGGCCTCGTTCTCGCTCAGGAAGCCATAGCCGGGATGGATGGCCTGCGCGCCGGTCTGCTTGGCGGCGGCAATGATGCGGTCGGCCAGCAGATACGACTCGCGGCTGGGCGCGGCGCCGATGTGCACGGCCTCGTCGGCCAGCTTGACGTGGCGGGCTTCCTTGTCGGCGTCGGAATAAACGGCAACGGTGGCGATGCCCATTTTCTTGGCCGTGGCAATGACGCGGCAGGCGATTTCGCCACGGTTGGCGATCAGGATTTTGGTGAACATGACGAGTTCCTCAAAAGGGAATTCAAAAACCGGTAACTAAAACGGCAGGACAGTGCTGGCGCAGGCTGTCGATGAAGCGCTGCTTTTCGCGCGGCGACACCAGGATGCTGCGCCCCGCGCCATAGCGGATGCGCACACGGTCCAGCGACAGCGCGGGGGAAGACACCCAACTGCGCGACGGCGACACCTCGCGCACATCGCTCAACGCAATGCGCCAGCGAAAGGGGCCGCTGCGAATCTCCAAGGTGTCTGCGGTCACTGTGTAGTTGGTGTCCAGGAGCAGCCACAGGGGCAGCGCCAGCGTGAGCGCAACGACCATCGCCAGCAAGGCGAGCGTCGTCTTGTCTGGCATGGTTCCAGAATTCAGCGCAAGCGGCACCACTGCAGTGGCAACGCAAGCCGTTGCCACCAGCCCCGCCAAGGGACCGATGGCAAGGAGCCATGAATCCACGCGGGAGGTGAAGAATGCGCGAGCTTGGGCCATGTTCCAAGAGTCGTTGCCCAGAGACTTACAGCGGGATGTTCCCGTGCTTGCGCCACGGGTTCTCGAGTTTCTTCTCGCGCAGCATGACCAGCGAGCGGCAGATGCGCTTGCGCGTCTCGTGCGGCAGGATCACGTCGTCGATGAAACCGCGTGCGCCGGCCACGAACGGGTTGGCGAAACGCTCCTTGTATTCGGCTTCGCGCGCGGCGAGCTTCACCGGGTCGTTCTTGTCCTCGCGGAAGATGATTTCCACCGCGCCCTTGGCGCCCATCACGGCGATCTCGGCGTTGGGCCAGGCCAGGTTCACGTCGCCGCGCAGGTGCTTGGAGGCCATCACGTCGTACGCGCCGCCGTAGGCCTTGCGGGTGATGACGGTGATCTTGGGCACGGTGCATTCGGCATACGCGTACAGCAGCTTGGCGCCGTGCTTGATGATGCCGCCGTACTCCTGGCTGGTGCCGGGCATGAAGCCGGGCACGTCCACGAAGGTGACCACGGGGATGTTGAACGCATCGCAGAAACGCACGAAGCGCGCGGCCTTGATGGAGCTCTTGATGTCCAGGCAGCCGGCCAGCACCAGCGGCTGGTTCGCGACGATGCCCACGGTCTGGCCTTCCATGCGCGCGAAGCCGATGAGGATGTTCTTCGCATACTCGGGCTGCAGCTCGAAGAAGTCGCCGTCGTCCACCGTCTTGACGATCAGCTCCTTCATGTCGTACGGCTGGTTGGGGTTGGCCGGCACCAGGGTGTCCAGGCTCAGGTCCATGCGGTCGGCCGGGTCGTGGCTCTTGCGCACCGGCGGCTTTTCGCGGTTGTTCAGCGGCAGGTAGTTGTACAGGCGGCGCAGCATCATCAGCGCCTCCACGTCGTTCTCGAACGCCAGGTCGGCCACGCCGCTCTTGGTGGAGTGGGTGATGGCGCCGCCCAGTTCCTCGGCCGTCACTTCCTCGTGCGTCACGGTCTTGACCACTTCGGGGCCGGTCACGAACATGTACGAGCTGTCCTTGACCATGAAGATGAAGTCCGTCATGGCGGGCGAGTACACGGCACCACCGGCGCAGGGGCCCATGATCATGCTGATCTGCGGCACCACGCCGCTGGCCATCACGTTCTTCTGGAACACGTCGGCATAGCCGCCGAGCGAGGCCACGCCTTCCTGGATGCGCGCGCCGCCCGAGTCGTTCAGGCCGATCACCGGCGCGCCGACCTTCATGGCCTGGTCCATGATCTTGCAGATCTTCTCGGCATGCGCCTCCGACAGCGCACCGCCGAACACGGTGAAGTCCTGGCTGAACACGAACACCAGGCGGCCGTTGATCATGCCGTAGCCGGTGACCACGCCGTCGCCGGGGATCTTGTTGTCCGCCATGCCGAAGTCGGTGCAGCGGTGCTCGACGAACATGTCCCATTCCTCGAACGTGCCGTCATCAAGCAGCAGCTCGATGCGCTCGCGCGCCGTCAGCTTGCCCTTCTTGTGCTGCGCGTCGATGCGCTTCTGGCCGCCGCCCAGGCGCGCAAGCTCGCGCTTTTTCTCCAGTTGATCGAGGATGGTTTGCATGGTTCGTCCTTCGTATGAATCCGTTTTGCTATGTATTCGAGAGCTTCCAGCGCTTACCCAGCCTGGGCTGCGAGCAGATTTCTTGCCGCAGTGCTGGCCGCGATGCGGCCCGAGGCCACGTCGGCCTGCATCTGCGGCAGCAGCGCCCGCACCCCGGGGTGCTGGCGGAAGGCCTGCTTGAGGCCGTAGTCGATGCGCTCCCACATCCAGGCCAGCGCCTGGCGTTCGCGCCGCGTGGCCAGGCGGCCGTTGGCCGTTTGCAGCTGGCGGAATTCGCTCACCGCTGCCCAGAAGCCATCCACGCCCTCGCTCTTGAGCGCGCTCAGGGTGATGACGCGGGGCTGCCACAGCGCGGCGTCGTGGTGCGCGTGCTCGGGGTTGCCGTGCATCGACAGCAGGCGCAGGCTGGAGGTGATTTGCGCCTGCGCGCGCGTGGCGGCGTGCGGATCGATGTCGGCCTTGTTGATGACCACGAGGTCGGCCAGCTCCATCACGCCCTTCTTGATGGCCTGCAGGTCGTCGCCGGCGTTGGGCAGTTGCAGCACGCAGAACATGTCGGTCATGCCCTGCACCGCCGTCTCGCTCTGGCCCACGCCCACGGTCTCGACGATGACCACGTCGTAGCCCGCCGCCTCGCACACCAGCAGGCTCTCGCGCGTCTTCTCGGCCACGCCGCCAAGGGTGCCGCTGCTCGGGCTGGGGCGGATGTAGGCGCTTTCCTGCATGGAGAGCTGCTCCATGCGCGTCTTGTCGCCCAGGATGGAGCCGCCCGACACGGTGGACGATGGGTCGATGGCCAGCACCGCCACGCGCAGGCCCTGGGCAATCAGGTGCAGGCCCAGCGCCTCGATGAAGGTGGATTTGCCCACGCCCGGCACGCCGCTGATGCCCAGGCGGAATGCGCGCCCGGTGTGCGGCAGCAGCGCGGTGAGCATCTCGTCGGCCTGCGCGCGGTGGTCGGGGCGCGTCGATTCCAGCAGCGTGATGGCCTTGGCCATGGCGCGGCGCTGCACGGCAGGCTGCGTGCGCTGAACAATCGCGCCAACGCGCTCTTCTACGTTCATGGTCTGTGCAACTTTCAATCCCGTTTCCGAAAACGCCTTAGCGCCAACCACACCATCACCAGCAAAGGCACCGTGAACACCCACAGCGCCAGAAAGAAAACCAGCCAGTCGCTCTGGGCGCCGTAATGGCTGTACAGCCACGGTATACCCAGGACAAGCCACAGCAGCGCGAGCCCTTGCGCGGCCAGGAACCCCAGTTCGGCTGCGACGGCGATGAGAAAGCGCCTCACACCCAGGGGGCCTGTGCGTTCAGGCGGCAACGGCCTTGCGGATCTGCTCCAGCACGTCCTTGGCGCTGGCCGGGATCGGCGTGCCGGGGCCGTACACGCCCTTCACGCCCGCGTTGTACAGGTACTCGTAGTCCTGCTGGGGAATCACCCCACCGACGAAGACGATGATGTCGTCGGCGCCCTGGCGCCGCAGCTCGGCGATGATGGCCGGCACCAGCGTCTTGTGGCCCGCCGCCAGGGTGGAGACGCCCACGGCGTGCACGTCGTTCTCGATGGCCTGGCGCGCGCATTCCTCGGGGGTCTGGAACAGCGGGCCCATGTCCACGTCGAAGCCCAGGTCGGCAAAGGCCGTGGCCACCACCTTGGCGCCCCGGTCGTGGCCGTCCTGGCCGAGCTTGGCGATCATCACGCGTGGGCGGCGGCCCTGTGCATCGGCGAAGGCGCTGATTTCGCCCTTCAGTTTTTCCCAGCCTTCGGCGGAGTCGTATGCGGCAGCGTACACACCGGTCACCTTTTGCGTATCGGCGCGGTGGCGCCCGAAAACCTTCTCCAGCGCATCCGACACCTCGCCCACCGTGGCGCGCAGGCGGATGGCCTGGATCGCCAGGTCCAGCAGGTTGCCCTGGCCGGATTCTGCTGCGGAAGTGAGAGCAGCCAGCGCTTGCTCCACCTGGGTTTGATCGCGTTTTGCCTTGATATTGTTCAGGCGGGCGATCTGGCTGTCGCGCACCTTGAGGTTGTCCACCTCGAGGATGTCCACGGGGTCTTCCTTGGCCAGCTTGTACTTGTTCACGCCGACGATGACCTCCTTGCCCGAGTCGATGCGCGCCTGCTTCTCGGCGGCGGCGGCCTCGATCTTGAGCTTGGCCCAGCCGCTGTCCACGGCGGCGGTCATGCCGCCCATGGCCTCGACCTCCTCGATGATCTTCCAGGCAGCGTCGGCCATGTCCTGGGTGAGCTTCTCCATCATGTAGGAGCCGGCCCAGGGGTCGATCACGTTGGTGATGTGGGTCTCTTCCTGAATGATGAGCTGCGTGTTGCGCGCGATGCGGGCCGAGAACTCGGTGGGCAGCGCAATGGCCTCGTCGAGCGCGTTGGTGTGCAGGCTCTGCGTGCCGCCGAACACGGCCGCCATGGCCTCGATGGTGGTGCGCACCACGTTGTTGTACGGATCCTGCTCGGTCAGGCTCCAGCCCGAGGTCTGGCAGTGCGTGCGCAGCATCAGGCTCTTGGGGTTCTTGGCACCCGTGGCCTTCATGATGCGGCACCACAGCAGGCGCGCGGCGCGCATCTTGGCGATTTCCAGGTAGAAGTTCATGCCGATCGCCCAGAAGAACGACAGGCGGCCCGCGAACTCGTCCACGTCCATGCCTTTGGCGATGGCGGTCTTCACGTACTCCTTGCCATCGGCCAGGGTGAAGGCCAGCTCCAGCGCCTGGTTGGCGCCGGCTTCCTGCATGTGGTAGCCGCTGATCGAGATCGAGTTGAACTTCGGCATGTTCTTGGCCGTGTACTCGATGATGTCGCCGATGATGCGCATCGACGGCTTGGGCGGGTAGATGTAGGTGTTGCGGACCATGAACTCCTTGAGGATGTCGTTCTGGATGGTCCCGGACAGCTTGTCCTGCGAAACGCCCTGCTCCTCCGCCGCCACCACATAGCCCGCCAGCACGGGCAGCACGGCGCCGTTCATGGTCATGGAGACCGACACCTTGTCGAGCGGAATGCCGTCGAACAGGATCTTCATGTCTTCCACGCTGTCGATGGCCACGCCGGCCTTGCCGACGTCGCCCGTCACGCGCGGATGGTCGCTGTCGTAGCCCCGGTGCGTGGCCAGGTCGAACGCCACCGACACGCCCTGCCCGCCCGCCGCCAGGGCCTTGCGGTAGAAGGCGTTGGACTCCTCGGCGGTGGAGAAGCCCGCGTACTGGCGGATGGTCCAGGGGCGCACGGCGTACATCGTGGCCTGCGGGCCGCGCATGTAGGGCTCGAAGCCCGGCAGCGTGTTGGCGTAGGGCAGCGCCTGCGTGTCTTCGGCCGTGTACAGCGGCTTGACGGTGATGCCGTCGGGCGTGACCCAGTTCAGGGCGTTCACGTCACCGCCCGGCGCCGATTTGGCGGCGGCCTTGGCCCAGTCAGCAAGGCTGGAAGTCTGGAAAGTGGGTTCGAATGGGCTGCTCATGGCGGTGATGCTTTCGCAAATTTGGCAAGAAGGGGCGGATTTGCTCGCTGCTGTTCGCAAGATTGCGCGAGTTTACCCGATCTGTAATTATTAATTCTTAGTTTTTTGCACTACAGTTCCGCCATGTCCGCAGTCACCCTCACCCCCCGCGCGCTCTATGAACAGGTGGCGGAACAGTTGCGCCAGCGCATCTTCCGCCGCGAGCTGGAGCCGGGCGGCTGGATCGACGAACTGAAGATCGCCGAGGAGTTCGGCATCAGCCGCACGCCGCTGCGCGAGGCGCTCAAGGTGCTGGCCGCCGAAGGGCTGGTGACGATGAAGGTGCGGCGCGGCGCCTACGTGACGGAGATGAGCGAGAAAGACCTGCGCGACGTGTACCACCTGCTGTCGCTGCTGGAGAGCGACGCCGCTGGCGTGGTCGCGAGCCGGGCCACCGATGCCCAGCTGCAGGCGCTGCAGGCGCTGCACGACGAGCTGGCCGCCTGCACCCATGACCGCGAGAAATTCTTCGCGGTGAACGAACGCTTTCACCTGCAGCTCCTGGCGCTGGCCGACAACCGCTGGCGCGACCAGATGGTGACCGACCTGCGCAAGGTCATGAAACTCAACCGCCACAACTCGCTGCTCAAGCAGGGGCGCATCGAGGACTCGCTGGCCGAGCACGACGCCATCATGGCGGCGCTGCGCGCACGCGACGCGGCGGCGGCGGCGCAGACCATGCAGGCGCATTTCCGCAACGGGCTGCAGGCGGCTGGATAAAAATCTGTTGGAATCCTGCAAGCTTCCCGCCCTACACTGGACGGCCATGGCACCAAAGCGGCACGGGAGGTAGCGCTGCCACGGCTGTCCACGCGATCTTGAGGGGGGCCTGATGCTGGAGCGGTACTTTTTATTCGACCCGTCGTCCGCGCCATTGCTGCACGGCGACCACCACCACGGGCTGATGCTGCTGTCGGTGGCCGTCGCCATTGCTTCATCCGCTCTGGCGCTGTACCTGTCCAAGCTGGCGCGCCAGCCCACGGCGGCCTCGCGGCGGCAACTCACCCTGGCCAGCGGCGGCGTCGCCATGGGGGTCGGCATCTGGGCCATGCACTTCATCGGCATGCTGGCGTTCGATCTGCCCGTGCGCGTCACCTACCACCTGCCCCTCACCCTGCTGTCGCTGTTGCCGGGGCTGGCCGCGTCATGGCTGGCCTTGTGGCTGCTGGCGCAGCCGAACGTGCGCTTTTCGCAGCTGCTGCTGGGCGGAACACTGATGGCCCTGGGCATCGGCGCCATGCACTACAGCGGCATGGCGGCCATGCAGCTCACCCCGCTGCTGCGCTACGACCCGCTGCTGTTTGCCCTCTCCCTGGCCGTGGCTGTCGTGCTGGCCGTGCTGGCGCTGTGGCTGCGCTTTGCCTTGCCGCAGTGGATACAGCTGCCTGACTGGCAAACGACCCTGCTGGCCGCCATTGCCATGGGCCTGGCGATTTCCGGCATGCACTACAGCGCCATGGCCGCCGCTCGCTTCATCGGGGAGCCCGACGCCCTGCATCCGGGCGACGATGCCTGGAAACTCACCCTGGCCCTGGCCGTGGCGCTGACCACCGCCGGCATCAGCAGCCTGATGGGCGCGCTCAATGCCCTGCTGCGCTACCGCGACCTGTACCGCCAGATCGACCAAAGCGAGGCGCGCCTGCGCGCGCTGGTCGATACTGCCGTGGACGGCATCATCACCATCAACCAGCGCGGACTGGTGCGCAGCTTCAACCGGGCCGCGCAGGGCATGTTCGGCTGGACGCCCGGGGAAGTGCTGGGCCGCAACATCACCATGCTGATGCCCGAGCCCTACAGCAGCCAGCACGACGGCTACCTGGAGCGCTACATGCACACCCAGGTGCCGCACATCATCGGCACGGGCCGGGAAGTGCTCGGCCTGCGCAAGGACGGCTCCACCTTTCCCATGCGCCTGGCCGTGGGCCGGGCCGATTCGCGCGGGGAACTGCTGTTCGTCGGCTTCGTCGTCGACTTGACCCTGCTCAAGCAGGCACAGGAGCAATTGCGCATCGCCGCCAGCGTGTTCCACCACAGCTACGAGGCCGTGCTCATCCTCGACGCCCGGCACTGCATCCAGGAACTCAACCCGGCGTTCGAGCGCATCGCGGGCCTGCCGCGCGCCGATTGCCTGGGCCGCTCCGTGGAGAGCCAGCACCCCGGCACCGACTTCGGCCCCATCTGGCAGACCGTGGCCAGCGCAGGGTATTGGCAAGGGGAATTGACCACCCCCAGCGCCAACGCCGCGCTGCAGGTGCGCCGCGTCTCCATCGCCGCGGTGCGCGACGGCGGGTCCGATGCGGCCCACCATTTCATCGTCGTCATCAGCGACATCACACAGGCCAAGGCGTACGAGCGCGAGCTGGAGCGGATCGCGATGTATGACAGCCTCACCGGCCTGCCCAACCGCCGCCTGCTCACCGACCGGCTCGAGCAGGCCGTGCACCATGCGCAGCGCAACCAGCACCTGCTGGCAATCTGCTACCTCGACCTGGACGGCTTCAAGCAGGTCAACGACCAGTTCGGGCACGAAGCCGGCGACCAGCTCCTGATCACCGTGGGGCAGCGCATCCTGGCCCAGTTGCGCGCCGAAGACACGCTGGCGCGCCAGGGCGGGGACGAAATGGTGCTGCTGCTGGGCGACCTGCACGCCCCCGACGACAGCCTGCCGATCCTGCAGCGCATCCTGGAGGCCATCTGCCTGCCCATCGACCTGCCCGGCGGCCAGGCCCGCGTGTCGGCCAGCATGGGGCTGGCCATCTACCCGGTCGATGCCGACACGCCCGACCTGCTGCTGCGCCGCGCCGACCACGCCATGTACGAAGCCAAGCAAGCTGGCAAGAACCAGTGCCGCCGCTTTGGCGCCACGCTGCAGGGCGCGTGAAGACAGGCCACGGCGCTATCATTTGAAGATCGCCCGGGCCACCCCGGCCTGGCGCACTCCTGATACGTCTGCCTGCATGACTGCCTCCGCCCCCGACCTGCGCACCATCCACACCCTGCCCGAACTGCTGGCCTGGCGTGCCGCCCAAACCCCGGACGCCGAGGCCTACCGGCATTTCGATCCCGCCGCCGGGCAATGGACCAGCCTGAGCTGGGCGCAGACCCGGGAGCGGGTGGCCCGCTGGAGCCGCGCCCTGGCCGCATCGAACCTGCCCCTTGGGGCGCGCGTCGCCATCCTGCTGCCGAATGGGCTGGATGCCATGAGCATCGACCAGGCCGTGCTGGCAACGGGCTGCGTGCCAGTGCCGCTGCACGCCATCGACAACCCGGGCAGCATCGCCTACATCCTGCAGGACGCGCAGGTCGCGCTGCTCGTCGTCGCCGAGCCGCAGCAATGGGAACGCATCCGCGACGTGGGCACGCCGCTGCCGCACCTGCAGCAGGTGGTGGTGACCGACCCGGCCCAGGCGCCCGCCCCCGGCGCGTCCACACAGGCGCCCACGCCAACGCCGGCCCTCACGGCGCTGGCCGCCTGGCTGGCCCAGGCGGCGCCCACGCAGGCACTGCCCCCCGCGCCCGCTGCCGGGGACTTGGCCGCCATCGTCTACACCAGCGGCACCACCGGCAAGCCCAAGGGCGTGATGCTCACGCACGGCAACGTCATCGCCGACGTCAAGGCGGTGCTGGCACGCATCACGCCGGTGCCTGAGGACGTCTTCCTGTCCTTCCTGCCGCTGTCGCACACCTTCGAGCGCACCGGCGGGTACTACCTGCCCATGGCGGCGGGCAGTTGCGTGGCCTATGCGCGTTCGGTGGCCCTGCTGGGCGAAGACCTGAAGACCGTCCAGCCCACGGTGCTGGTCTCGGTGCCGCGCATCTACGAGCGCGTGCATGCCAAGCTGATCGAGACGCTGTCGCCCTCGCCCTTCAAGCTGCGGCTGTTTGAGGCGGCGCAAGCCGTGGGCTGGCGGCGCTTTCGCGCCCGGCAGGGCCTGCCGGCGGCCGCGGACGACGGCCAGGGCGGCTGGCTGCGCCTGCTGCCGTGGCCGCTGCTGCGCGCGCTCGTGGCCCAGCCCCTGCTGGCGCAGTTCGGCGGGCGCGTGCGCGTGGCCGTGAGCGGCGGCGCACCGCTGTCGCCCGCCATCGCCCAGTGCTTCCTGGGCCTGGGCCTGCCGCTGGTGCAGGGCTACGGCATGACCGAGACCGCGCCCGTGGTCAGCGCCAACACGCTGGAAGACAACGACCCGGCCACCGTGGGCCGCGCCCTGCCCGGCGTGGAGGTGCGCATCGGCGAGAACCGGGAGCTGCAGGTGCGCGGCCCCATCGTCATGAAAGGCTACTGGAACCGCCCCGAGGACACCGCCCGCACCATCGGCCCCGAGGGCTGGCTGGGCACGGGCGACCAGGCCGAGATCGCCGATGGCCGCATCCGCATCCTGGGACGGATCAAGGAAATCATCGTGACCTCCACCGGCGAGAAAGTGCCCCCGGGCGACCTGGAGCTCGCCATCACGTCCGACCCGCTGCTGGAGCAGGCCTTCGTCGTGGGCGAGCAGCGCCCATTCATCGCCTGCATCGCCACGGTGCGCAAGGACGAATGGCGCCAGCTCGCCGAGGCGCTGGGGCTGGACCCCGACGACCCGGCCAGCCTGGCCGACCCGACCGTGCAGCGCGCGGTGCTCGACCGCATCGAGCGCCGCACGTCCAGCTTCGCACGCTACGCCGTGCCGCGCGCGGTGCACCTGGTGCGCGATGTCTGGACGATCGACAACGGCCTGATGACGCCCACGCTCAAGCTCAAGCGCAACAACCTCATGGCGCATTACGGCCCGGTGATCGAGGCCATTTACCAGAAGCGCTGAAATACCAGCCAAATCGGCTTCCAACGCTTGCCAGGCAAGCGCTGGAAGCTATCAAAAAGAGAGTTATCAGCCCTTCGGGGGCAAAGCGCGCAGGCTGCCCTCGGCCATCAGCTTGTCGCACATGCGCCGCGTCATGGACTGCGTGCTGCCATCCGGCGCGGTGAACAGGAACAGCGTCTGGTGCGGGCTGGCCCAGGTGAGCTGCGTGCGTACGGCGCGGCGCTGGCTGAGCAGCTCGAACCAGTCGCCGATGCTGAACGCCGCAGTGGCATGCGCCACCGGCTGCGCGGGCGCGCCGGCGTCCATATCCAGGTCGATGTCCACATGCTGCGGCGGAGCCTCGGCCTCGGCTGGGGGCGCTTGCTCCTCGGCGGCGGCCTGGGCCAGGGCCAGGACTTCGTCATGGCGCTCCTGCAGCCGCGCCAGGAAGGACTGCACGTGCTCCTCGGAGCGGCCGATGCCCAGCAACCCGTGGCGCAAGGTCTCGCGCATGCCCGGCAGCGCCGCCGCCAGGCGCTGCGCATCGCTGCCCACCTGGCCGGGCTGCACGCTCCAGAACAGCTCCGGCACCAGCGCCAGGTAGCCGCCCGGATCGTCCTCGGCGGGCGCATGGATCTGCGCCCACGCCGCCACCTCGGCCCAGGGCCCGGTGGCGAAATCCACAATGTCGGCGGGCACCTGCCCGGTGTCCGCAAGCTTGCCGATGCCCTGCGCGATCTGCGCGGCCAGCTTGGCGCGCTGCTCCACCTGGCGCAGCGCCTGCGCCTTGGCCTCGCGCTGGGCGCGCTCCTTCCTGGCCTGCGCCTCCCAGGCGGTTTCAAGGGCCGTCAGCACCGAGGCGAAAGGCGCCGCGTCCTGGATGTTCTGGCCCGACAGGTGCACCACGGCCTCGTTGACCACGCGCATGAAGCGGCTGAAGCCCGTGGCGTCCTCGGACGCGAAGACACGGCTGCGTTCGGTCACTTCGTCGAGCAGGCGCCGCGCGGGGTGAGCCTCGTCGTTGAAGAAGACGGGATCGTGGCGCACCAGTTGCTGCAGCGCGGGCTCCAGGCTGCGCACGGCGCGCTGCACCGAGGGCAGCAGACGCGCGTCCTGCACCAGGTGCGCCACCATGCGGCTCACCACCTCCTGCGCCGCCATGCCCGGATCGGCCGCTGGCGCGCCCGAGGGCACCGCATACACCATGCCCGGTGCCAGCACCGGCACCGCCTGCACGCCCGCGCCTGGCCACGCCACCAGGGGCGCCCCCTGGCTGGCCTGGGCCGGATGCGCCTGCGCCAGGCGGCCGACGATGCGCTCCAGCTCGGCGATGTCCTCCATGGCCTCGCTGGCCGCCATGGCCTGCTGCGCATAGACGCCGCCCTGCAGGCTGGGCTGCTGCGCCGCCAGGGCCCCTTGCGCGCTGACGGCGACCCGGTGCGGGTCCATGGGCTGCGACGCCAGCATCTGGCGCAGCATGCCCACGGTGAGCAAGGCCTCCTCAGCCTCGGCCGCGGGGGAATAGCCCGAGCCCCAGCCGGTCATCGCACCGCTGCGGCTGTAGCCCGTCACGGCCAGGTCCGCGGCCATGCTGTGGCCGTACCCGGTGCCGTAGCCGCCGCCCTGCTGGCTGGCCGCGTAGCCGCCACCTTGCTGGCTGTGGCGCGCCATGCCCGGCCCGGTGGCCACGGCATAGCCCACCGGCTGCACGCCCTGCTCGCGCAGCGCCTTGGCGGTGCGCTCGTATTCCTCGGTGAGCAGCCGCCCCAGCGGATCGCGCAGGTGGCGCATCCACACCTGGCGCACGGCGCCGGACACGCCGGTCTCGCCCACCACCTGCTGCAGCGCGCGGATGTAGTTGTCCGGGCGCAGCGGATTGCGCTCGGGCTGCACGTTGCGCAGGCCCTGGGCCGCGCTGACCAGGGTGTTGAGCTCCGCCAGCGTGGCGTCGGTGGCATGCACGGCCAACTGCTGGGCGCGCGAGAACTCCACCTGTGCCTGCACCTGCGCATCGTCCATCAGCGAGAGTTCGCCGAAATCCATGCCCGTGGCCGTCGCCGGCATGGCCTTGGCGGGGGCCGGCCCCTCGGCGAAGATTTCCAGCAAGGCCATGGGATAGGCCTTGACCAGCGCGGGCGCATGCGCGCGCAGCAGGCGCAGGGCATCGGCCAGCTCGGTGCGCTGGTGCACGTCGCGCGTGGCCGCCTCGTCCGCCGTCAGCGCCGCCGCCGTGGCCTGAAGCAGTTGCTCCATCAGCGCCTCCCCCCTGCGGACGGCATTGACGACGCATGCGCGGAAAACCGTTCTGGCGCTGGTCGCTGGAAGGGACATGGTGGGGGAATGCAAAAAAGCGAAGGAAACTGCCCGATGCTACTACCTGCAAGGGATTCTTTGCGTGTGTTGTGGCACGGCTGCCAGTTGGACGCCTTCTTCTCTCACGAATCGGCAATGTCCCGCGCCACGATCAGCGATGCCTGCGCATCGGGCTCATGGGCCAGACGGCTGGCCTGGGCCTCCTTGACCCGCTCGAAAAGATTGCGCACCGTGCGCCCATTGCCAAAATGGGCGTCGCGGCGGCGGTGCATGTCTTCCAGCAAGGCCTCGGCACGGGCCAGGGCTTCGCCGTCGAGAACGAACCCCTGGGCCGCGCAGCACTGCTGGAAAATGCCCGACAACGCATCCGGCCCATAGTCCTCAAAGTGGATGCGCCGCATGAAGCGCGATTCCAGCCCCGGATTGGCGCCCAGGAATTCCGCCATCTGCCCGCCGTATCCGGCCACGATCACGGCCAGCCGCTCGCGCTTGTCTTCCATGTGCTTGAGCAGGGCATCGATGGCCTCGCGCCCGAAGTCCTGCGCGCCGCCCTGGGCCAGGGTGTACGCCTCGTCGATGAAGAGGATGCCGTCGAGCGCGTCCTTGACCTTCTCCCCGGTCTTGATGGCCGTTTGGCCCACGTACTGGCCGACCAGCGCGGCACGGTCCACCTCCACCACATGGCCGCTGCGCAGCAGGCCCAGGGCCTGGTAGATGCGGCCGATCAGCCGCGCCACCGTGGTTTTGCCCGTGCCGGGGTTGCCGCTGAAGACCAGGTGCAGGTTGACCGCCTGCGCCCCTTGCGGCTGCCCCTGTGCGGCCCGGCGCGCATTGGCCTTGACCAGGTTCACCAGCTTGGCGACTTCAGCCTTCACTTCATCGAGGCCGACCATGGCGTTCAACTGCGCCAGCACCTGGTCCAGGCCATCCTCGGGGGCCAGTTGCAGCGTGGGAATGTCGGCGGGCAGCAGTTCCTGGATGTCGGCGAGCTCGTCCTCGGCCACGCGCATGGCCTGGTGCTCGACCATGCTCTCGAACAGCTTGCGCATGTCGCGGGCATTGCCAAAGTTCTCGTCGCGCCGGCGGTGCAGGTCGGCAATGTGGCGCGCCAGCGCTTCATCGGCCTGCGTGCCGAAGTGATAGGCGTGTTCGTGCAACAGCTTGACCAGGATCTGCTTGAGCGCGGACGGGTCGTAGTCCTCGAAATCCAGGTAGCGCGTGAAGCGCGAGGCCAGGCCGGCATTCGCCTCGATGAAGCGGCGCATCGGCCCCGCGTAGCCCGCCACCACCACGGCCAGGCGGTCGCGGTGGTCTTCCAGGGCCTTGAGCAGCGCGTCGATGGCTTCGCGGCCAAAGTCCTTCTCGTTGCCCGGCTGGTTCAAGGCATAGGCCTCGTCGATGAAGAGCACGCCGTCCAGCGCTTCCTCCACGTGTTTCGCCACCAGCGGCGCGGTCTGGCCGATGTAGGGGGCCACCAGCTTGCCGCGGTCCACTTCCACCAGATGGCCTCTTTGAAGCAGCCCCAGTTCGGCATACACCTGCCCCAGCAGGCGCGCCACCGTGGTCTTGCCGGTGCCGGGGTTGCCGGTGAACACGCAGTGCAGCGTGACGGGCGCCACGGGCAGGCCCTGCTCCTTGCGGCGCCTTTGCACCGTGGCCAGGCGCGCCAGCTTGCGGATTTCGTCCTTGACGCCCTGCAGGCCGACCAGGCCGTCGAGCTGTGCCAGGGCATCGCCCGGCGCATCTGCGGGCGCGGCCAGCGCCACGGCAGGAGGCGCGGGCGGCGCTGCGCCCTCGGCCTCGGCTGCGGCCATCTGCGCGAAGGTGCAGCGCGAAGGGGCAATGGCGCTGTCCTGGTCCGCCTTCCAGGCCCGCTTTTCATCGGCCTGCGCGAAATCGCAGCGCATCAGCATGGCGGTGCCGCCCTGGCGCGCCTCCACGTACGGCGGCTCGCCCCGGAAGGCTGCGTTGTGCATGCTGATCTGGCTGGCCTCGCCATGGACGAACGCGCCGCTGGCGCCGCAGTTCCACAGTGCGCCGCCATGCATCTCGATGCGCCCGCCACTTTGGGCCGCCGCGCCATTGCCCGCCGTGTCGTGCAGCTTGCTGCCGTGCACCTGTACCTGTGCCCCTTCCATCGCCATGACGCATGGGTACTGGGCGTCCTGGCCACCGCTGAAATCGCAGTCCTCCACCATTGCCTGTGCCTGGTTTCTGGCCAGGAGCCCATGGCGCGCCGTATCCCGCACCCTGCTCTTGCGCAGGGCCAGGCGGCTGGCGGCGTCCTGCACGTCCAGCGCGCTCACGCCGCAGCCCCACAGTTCGCAGTCCGCCACCTCGGCGCTGCCGCCTTCCTTGACCCAGACGCCATGGGAGCCGGTATCGTGCAGCTTGCTGGCGTGCACCTGGGCCTGTGCGCCCGTCCCAACGATGACCGCTGGATAGTCTTCTCCGCAGCGGCTGAAATCGCAGCCTCTGATTTCCACCTGGGCCTGGGCATGGGCGAAGACAGCGTTCCGCGCCGTATCCCGCACCTGTGTCTGGTGGACGCGAAGAACGCTGCCCATGTCCTGGACCTCCAGCGCGCTATGGCCACACCCCCACAGTTCGCAGTCCGCCACTTCGGCGCTGCCGCCCTCGGTAACCCAGACGCCGCAGGAGGCGGCGTCATGCAGCTTGCTGCCACGCACCTGGAGCAGCCCGCCCTTCGATGCCAGCAGCACGGTTTTCTTGCCGTTCGAGGAACCGCCCAGATCGCAGTCCTGCACCGCCACCCGCGCCTGGGCGTAGGCCCAGGCGGCAACGTCTCCCATGTCCCTGGCCTGGGTGCGCCGGAGGGTCAACTGGCTGTCGGGATCCTGGGCCATGAACGCGGGTTTTCCGCTCGCCATGGAGATGCAGTCCTGCACTTCGGCCTGCCCGCCCCTGGACACGAACACCGCATTGCTTTCCCGGCTGCGGAAGGTGCAATCGGCCAGCCGGCTCCAACCCTGCACGCTCACGCAGGCACCGTCGGTGCTGGCCATATCGCAGCCCAGCACGGTCGCCTGCGCGCCCGGTGCCACCCACACGGGGTTGCCGGATCCTTGCGCACTGTCGAACGACAGGTTTTCCAGCACCGCCCGCCCCTTGATGCGCAACTGAAAATACAGATGGACCGTGCCGCGCGCGGCGGCGCAGATCTTGATGTCCTGGTGCGGCACGTCCAGCCCCTGGCCGACGTACGTGCCAGGCGCCATCAGCACCGTGTCTCCCGGCCGGGCGCGGCCCAATGCATCCTGCAGCGTGACCTTGCCCAGCCAGCCGCTTTTCACCTCGATCGTCGCCATGGATGGAGTTCCCCCTGTGTGCCGCCTGCTTTATTTTGATAGCAGCCAGCGCGCGCAGGGCGCCATTTCAGGCTGGTTTATTGCCTGAAAATGGCGCCCTGCGCGCGCTGGCTGCTATGTTTTCTGAAGTTCAGGTTACTTCAGCGCCTTGTAGCGCATGCGCTTGGGCTTGGCGCCCTCCTCGCCCAGGCGCTTCTTCTTGTCGGCCTCGTATTCCTGGTAGTTGCCGTCGAAGAACACCCACTGGCTGTCGCCCTCGGCGGCCAGGATGTGCGTGGCGATGCGGTCGAGGAACCAGCGGTCATGGCTGATGACCAGCACCGTGCCGGCGTATTCGAGCAGCGCGTCTTCCAGCGCGCGCAGGGTTTCCACGTCGAGGTCGTTCGAGGGTTCGTCGAGCAGCAGCACGTTGCCGCCCTGGATCAGCGTCTTGGCCAGGTGCAGGCGCCCGCGCTCGCCGCCCGAGAGCAGGCCCACCTTCTTCTGCTGGTCCTGGCCGTTGAAGTTGAAGCGGCCGCAGTAGGCGCGGCTGGCCATCTGGAACTTGCCGATGTTCAGCATGTCCAGGCCGCCCGAGACGTCTTCCCACACGGTCTTCTCGTCGGACAGCGCATCGCGCGACTGGTCCACGTAGGCCATCTTCACGGTCTGGCCGATGACCACCGTGCCCTCGTCGGGCTGCTCGCGCCCGGCGATCAGCTTGAACAGTGTCGATTTACCCGCGCCGTTCGGCCCGATGATGCCGACGATGGCCCCGGCGGGAACGGTGAAGCTCAGGTTGTCGATCAGCACGCGGTCGCCGAAGCTCTTGGTGACGTTGTGGAACTCGATGACCTGCGTGCCCAGGCGCTCAGCCACGGGAATGAAGATTTCCTGCGTCTCGTTGCGCTTCTGGTATTCGTGGTCGCTCAGCTCCTCGAAGCGGGCGATGCGCGCCTTGCTCTTGGCCTGGCGGCCCTTGGCGTTCTGGCGCACCCACTCCAGTTCCTTCTTCAGGGCCTTGGCGCGCGCTTCCTCGCCCTTTTGCTCGGCCTCCAGGCGGTTTTGCTTCTGCAGCAGCCACTCGGAATAGTTGCCCTTGTAGGGAATGCCGTGGCCGCGGTCGAGTTCGAGAATCCACTCGGCCGCGTTGTCGAGGAAGTAGCGGTCGTGGGTGATGGCCACCACGGTGCCGGGGAAGCGGTGCAGGAACTGCTCCAGCCACTCGACCGACTCGGCGTCCAGGTGGTTGGTGGGCTCGTCGAGCAGCAGCATGTCGGGCTTGGACAGCAGCAGGCGGCACAGCGCGATGCGGCGCTTCTCGCCGCCCGAGAGCACACCCACCTTGGCGTCCCAGGGCGACAGGCGCAGCGCGTCGGCGGCGATCTCGAGCTGGTGCTCGGAGTCGGTGCCCGCCGTGGCGATGATGGCTTCGAGGCGCGCCTGCTCGGCGGCCAGGGCGTCGAAGTCGGCATCCGGCTCGGCATAGGCGGCGTACACCTCTTCGAGCTTGGCCTTGGCGGCGAAGACCTCGCCCATGGCTTCTTCCACGCTCTCGCGCACGGTGTGCTCGGGGTTGAGCTGCGGCTCCTGCGGCAGGTAGCCGATCTTCAGGCCCGCCATGGGGATGGCCTCGCCCTCGATCTCCTTGTCCACGCCGGCCATGATCTTCAGCAGCGAGGACTTGCCCGACCCGTTGAGGCCGAGCACGCCGATCTTGGCGCCGGGGAAGAAGGACAGCGAAATGTCTTTCAAGATCTGCCGCTTCGGGGGCACGGTCTTGCTGACACGGTTCATCGAATAGACGTATTGGGCCATGGCGCGTTGTGAAAAAAACTGCAAAAAAAGGAGCGCCGGATTTCGGCGCGCAACCTGGGATTATCGACGCATGCGACAATACCCCCTGCCATGGGTTCCAGTTGCCCTGGCAACAGCGCTGAAGCTGGGGACGACGGGAAAGCCTTTTTCCCAAGCTCCCACCCTTGAACCCCATCTGCCTGCATAACTGGCGTGGCGCCCCCCAAGGCGCTGCGCAAGGCCGATACCCAGCGCCCCGGATGGGCGCACTTCCTAAATTTCATGACATTCGACGAACTGAAGCTGGCTCCGGCCATTCTCAAGGCCGTGCAAGAACAGGGCTATGCCCAGCCGACGCCGATCCAGGCCCAGGCCATTCCGCTGGTGCTCGCCGGCCACGACCTGCTGGCCGGCGCACAGACCGGCACCGGCAAGACTGCCGCCTTCACGCTGCCGCTGCTGCAGCGCCTGGCCGAAGGCCAGGCCCCGCGCAGCCAATTCGGCGGCAAGGGCATCCGCGCCCTGGTGCTGACGCCCACGCGCGAACTCGCGGCGCAGGTCGAGGAGTCCGTGCGCGACTACGGCAAGTACCTCGACCTGAACTCCACCGTGATCTTCGGCGGCGTGGGCATGAACCCGCAGATCGAGCGCATCAAGCGCGGCGTGGACGTGCTCGTGGCCACCCCCGGGCGCCTGCTGGACCTGCAGCAGCAGGGCTTCATGGACCTGTCCAGCGTCGAGGTGCTGGTGCTCGACGAAGCCGACCGCATGCTCGACATGGGCTTCATCCACGACGTGAAGAAGGTGCTGGCGCTGCTGCCGCGCACCAAGCAGAGCCTGCTGTTCTCGGCCACGTTCAGCGACGAGATCCGCGAGCTGGCGGGCAACCTGCTCAAGGACCCGCAAAGCATCCAGGTCACGCCGCGCAACACCACGGTGCAGCGCATCAGCCAAGTCATCCATCCCGTGGGCCGCGGCAAGAAGAAGCAGGTGCTGCTGCACATCATCCAGCAGCACGACTGGAGCCAGGTGCTGGTGTTCACGCGCACCAAGTTCGGCGCCAACAACGTGGCCGACTACCTGACCAAGAACGGCGTCACCGCCATGGCGCTGCACGGCAACAAGAGCCAGAGCGCGCGCACGCAGGCGCTGGCGGGCTTCAAGAGCGGCGAGATCCGCGCCCTGGTGGCCACCGACATCGCCGCGCGCGGCATCGACATCGATGACCTGCCGCACGTCGTGAACTACGAGATCCCCAACGTCCCCGAGGACTACGTGCACCGCATCGGCCGCACCGGCCGCGCCGGCAAGGAAGGCCAGGCCGTGAGCCTGGTGTGCATGGACGAGGAAGGCTTCATGATGGAGATCGAGCGCTTCACCAAGCAGGAGATCCCGGTGCAGATCCTCGAAGGCTTCGGCCCCGAGGAAGGCGAGAAGGCCGAGCCCATCGCCATGGGCCGCCAGACCATCTGGGGCGGCGCCGGCAAGCCGCCGAGCCGCGACATCATGCAGGCCGCCGCCAAGGCCGCGCGCCAGGAAATGATGGAACGCATCCGCACCAGCAAGACGGCCCAGAAGGAGCGCGGCGGCAAGGCCGGCGGCGAAGCCGGCCAGGGCGGTGAACGCGGCGAGCGCGCCAGCCAGGGCCAGCGCCAGGGGCCGCGCCAGGCACAGGGCGGCCCGCGCAGCAACGCACAGGGCCCGGCAGGCCAGAACCAGAACCAGGGCCGGGGCCGCAGCGGCGGCGGCGCACGCGGCGGCCGTGGCGGCAACGGGCGCAGCCAGGGCGAGCGCCCGCCGCGCGACGACGACTTCGACGACCACCGCCAGCCGCGCGCCGACGCCCACCTGGGCACCCAATTCGGCCATCCCAAGCCCGCGCGCCACTCCACGCCCGGCGGCGGCCAACCCGACCCGATGCGCACCAGCGTGGACAGCATGGCCAACCGTGGCGGACGCGGCGGTGGCGGCGGCTTCCGTGGCGGCTTCGGTGGTGGTGGTGGCGGCGGACGCGGCGGACGCGGCGGCTACGGACGCTGACGCCCGGCCTCCCCGCTGCGCGCGGCACCCGCGGGGCCGCGTCGCATTGCCTTAACATCGCACGCTTCGGCGAGGGCAGTCCGGCCCTCCCCTGGACGGAGCCGTGGCGCGCCTTGTCGGCGCGGTGCGCGAGCCGTCCCGAGGTGAGACTTCGTACCCCAGGCATACCGCGACCATGACGACTCCGCCCTCCACCCTCCTCGCACCCTCGCCCACACGCGCTCCGGCCGCCGTGGCGCATCTCACCGCGGCGTGTGCCGCGGCCCTGCTGGCCGCCTGCACCAGTACCCCGCTGCCGCCCTGGCCCACCACGCCGGGCACGGCCACCGCGCCGCGCCCGGCGGCACCGGCACCCCTGCCGCCCCGGGCCCAGCCGGGCGTGGTGGTGGCCGCGCCACCGGCCAGCCCCGGCGGCGTCACCATCAACCCGCTGGGAACGTCGGCCCAGCCCGCCCCGCTGGCGGCCCTGCCCTACGGGCCCGCCGTGGCCGCGCGCTTCCCGGACCCGATGGTGCGCTACCAGACCCCGGGCCTGGCCGACAACCGCAGCGCCTACACCACGAATGCCGAGCTGGCGCAATGGCTGCGCCAGCTCGAAATCCCCGCCGCCCCCGGCGGCACGCGCCTGGCCGTGCAGGAGCTGGGCCTGTCGCAGGCGGGCACCCCCATCCTCGGCCTGGTCGCCACGCGCGCCCAGGGCGCGGACGCCGCCAACCTGGAGGCCCAGGGCCACCCGACGGTGGTGCTCGTGGGCCAGCAGCATGGCGACGAGCCCGCCGGCAGCGAGGCGCTGCTGGTCCTGGCGCGCGAGCTGGCGCCCGGCGGCCTGCTGGAGCCGCTGCTTGAACGCCTCAACGTCATCCTCGTGCCGCGCGCCAACCCCGACGGGGCCGAGCGCGGCCAGCGCACCACGGCCAACGGCGTGGACATGAACCGCGACCACCTGCTGCTGGCCACGCCCGAGGCGCGCGCGCTGGCGGTGCTGGTGCGCAACTACCGCCCCGTGGCCGTGATCGATGCGCACGAGTACACCGTCACGGGCCGGTTCCTGCAGAAGTTCAACGCCATCCAGCGCTACGACGCGCTGCTGCAGTACGCCACCACGGCCAACCTGCCCGAGTTCATCACCAAGGCCGCGCACGAGTGGTACTACACCCCGATGAGCGACGCCCTGCGCGCCCAGAAGCTGAGCAGCGACTGGTACTACACCACCTCCACCGACCCGCAGGACCTGCGCGTGTCCATGGGCGGCGTGCAGCCCGACACCGGGCGCAACGTCAACGGCCTGAAGAACACCGTGAGCCTGCTCGTGGAGACGCGCGGCGTGGGCATTGGCCGCGCGCACCTGCAGCGCCGCGTGCACACCCAGGTCACGGCCATGGCCAGCGCGCTGCGCAGCACGGCCGAGCGTGCCCAGAGCCTGGCGCAGGTGCGCTCGTTCGTGGCGCGCGACATCAGCGCCCAGGCCTGCCGGGGCGAGGTCACCATCGAGGCCGGCCCTACGCCCGGCCAGCATGAGCTGCTGATGCTTGACCCCGTGACCGGCGCCGACCGCAGCGAGCAGGTGCAGTGGAATTCCGCCCTCACCCTGCGCCCGCTCAAGACCCGCGCGCGCCCCTGCGGCTACTGGCTGGCAGCCAGCGCCGGCCCCGCCGTGGAGCGCCTGCAACTGCTGGGCCTGCAGGTGCTGCGCGTGGCCGAGGCCGGCTCGGTGCTGGCCGACACCTACACCGAGACCAGCAGCAGCACCGGCGTGCGCGAGGACGTGCGCGGCAGCGTGGCCGGTGGCGGCGACATCGTGCGCGTCGAGGTCGGCGCCACGCGCGCCGCCATCGACGTGCCCGCCGGCAGCTACTACGTTCCGCTGAACCAGCCGCTGGCCAACCTGGCCGTGGCGGCGCTGGAGCCCGACACGCAGAACAGCTACTTCGCCAACCGGCTCATCCACCAGCTGGGCGATGCCGCGCGCGTGATGGCATCGCCGTCACTGGTGTTCGAGGAACAGGATTAACTCCTGTATTGATAGCTGCCAGCGCTTTCCACGCAACGGCTGGCAGCCGATTTGGCAGTTATTTCTCCGCGTCCTGCAGCAGCCGCCACATGACCTTGCCGCTGCCGCTCTTGGGCAGCGCGTCGGCGAACTCGACGATGCGCGGCACCTTGTACGCCGCCATGTTCTCGCGGCACCAGGCGATGACGTCCTCCTCGCTCACCTGGCCCTTGTGCGACGGGCGCAGCACCACCACGGCCTTGACGGTTTCGCCGCGGTAGGCGTCCTTGGCGGAGACCACGCAGGCCTCCTGGATGGCGGGGTGGCGGAACATCAGCGCCTCCACTTCGGCCGGCCAGACCTTGAAGCCGCTGGCGTTGATCATGCGCTTGAGGCGGTCGGTGATGAAGAAGTAGCCCTCTGCGTCCATCCAGCCCAGATCGCCGGTGCGAAAGAAGCGCTTGCCGCCGCGCTCGAAGAACGCCGCGCGCGTGGCGCCCTCGTTGCGCCAGTAGCCCGCGAATACCTGCGGCCCGCTCACCACGATCTCGCCCTGCTCGCCCTGGGGCATGGGCTCCAGCGTGTCGGGGTTGGCGATGAACGACTCGGTGCCAATGAACGGCATGCCCAGGCACTGCTGCTTGCTGTGCTGCGCCGGGTTGTTGTGCGAGGGCGCGGCGGTTTCGGTCAGGCCGTAGCCCTCCTGGTAGGTCAGGCCGTATTCATCGAGCAGGCGCTGCGCCACGGCCTGCGGCATGGCCGCGCCGCCGCCGCCGATGTAGGCCAGGCTGCGCAGGTCGAACTGGCGGAAGTTCGGGCTGGCGAACAGGTCGATCACCATCGTCGGGATGTTGGTCCAGTTCGTCACCTGGTAGCGCGAGATCAGTTGCCCGGCCAGCTCGCGGTCCCAGCGCGGCATGAGCACCATGGTGGCGCCCAGGTAGATGCTGGCGTGCATCACCGACACCATGCCGGTGATGTGGAACATGGGGATGACGGTCAGCGTCACGTTCTCGCTGCTGCCCTGGCCCCACAGCGCCGAGGCCACGGCGTTGTGCATGATGCTGCGGTGCGTGTGCATGCAGCCCTTGGGCAGGCCCGTGGTGCCGCTGGTGTAGGGCAGCACGCTCAGGTCCTGCGGCCCCACCGTGAGCGGCGGCACGGGGGCGGTGCAGGCCAGCGCGTCCTGCCACGCCGCCGTGGCGCCGCCATCCAGCGCAGGCAGCGGGTGCTGCGTGGCCAGCCACGCCTGCCAGGCGGCCGGAATGGCATCGCCCTGCCCCGGCGGCGGCAGGTATTCGCCCGGCTGCGTGACCAGCAGGTGCGCCAGGCGCTGGCCGGGCGGCAGGGCGTTGCTGGCCTTGGCCAGCTCGGCGCCGAGGTCGGCGCTGGCGATGGCCACTTTCACCTCGCCGTCGGTGATGTAGTGTTTCAGCTCCTCGGCCAGGTTCATGGGATTCACCGGAACCACCACGGCATTGGCACGCAGGATGGCGAAGTGCGCCGCCACCAGCTGCGGCAGATTCTGCATCAGCAGGATGACGCGGTCGCCCTGGCGCACGCCCACGCTGTGCAGGTAGGCAGCCAGCCGGTCCACGGTGTCGGCCAGCTCGTGGTACGGCACCTGCCGGCCGAAGAACACCAGCGCCGCCTTGTCGGGGTAGCGGCGCGCGCTGGTGTCGAGGTTGTCCGGCAGCGCGGTGGCGGGCACCGTGATGGACTGGGGCAGATGGCTGGGCCAATGGGCGAGATGGGGTGGCTGCATAGCGAAAGCGGTTGGAAAAGTTGCCAAGCCGCTGACGCTAAGGCTTGCGCGCCCCGCTGGCGCGGGGGAAAGCCCTGAGCCGGGGTCACCTGGGCGACGCGGGGATGGCTCGCGCCACCATGCCCGGCCGCCGGATAACCCACAGCGCCGCCGCCATCAACACTACGCCCGCCAGTTGCACGGGGCTCAGCGTGCAGCCGTACACCGCCCAATCCACCAGCACGGCCGTGAGCGGGTACACAAACTGCAGCACCGCGATGCGCCCCAGGCCCAGGCGGGCCATGCCCGCGAACAGCACCACATAGGCCAAGCCGGTGTGCAGCACGCCCAGACCCAGCAGCCAGCCCCAGGCAGCGCCCTGCTGCGGCCAGCCCAGCGCGAAGGGCGCCCAGGCCAGCGCCACCGCCCCCACCAGGCACTGCCACAGCGCCATGGCAAAGGGACTGATGGCCTTCTGGGTGTTGGCCAGCAGGGTCACGGCGGCGTAGCATAGCGATCCACCCAGGCACATCAGCACCCCCGCCAGGTAGCCGCCCTCCGTACCGGCAGTGGTGGCGGCGGCGGCGGCGTCCAGCAGGCCGGTGGTCAGTACCAGCCCACCCAGGGCGGCCAGGGTGGCAAGCCACTGCACGGGCGATACGGCCTCGCGCAGGAACAGCGCGCCGAACACGATGACCCAGATGGGCTGGATGTGGAAGATCACCGTGGCGACGGCGATGGACGTGCGCGGAATGGCCGCGAAGAACAGCGCCCAGTTCATCACCATCAGCACGCCGGTGGCGCAGGCCACCCACCGGGCGCGGCCGCCCAGCAGCAGCTCGCGCCCGCGCCCTGTGGCCAGGCACCAGGCCAGCAGCGCCAGCGCGCCGAACGCGCAGCGGAACCACACCGTCACCAGCGGGTGCTGGGCCGCCTCTTCCACGAACACGCCGATGGTGCCCAGCAGCACGCCGCCGGCGATGAGCAGCCACTGGCCGTCGCGCTCGCGCGTGCCGGATGGAAGCGATGAAGGTGTGGCAAGGGCGGCTTTGGATTGCATGCCGCCGATGCTCAAGGATTCGCACCGGGGAGTAAAGCGCATAGTTCGAACGATTACCATTCGATAACCGAATACCCTAGAAGGCCCCGCCATGGCATACCCGGACTTCCAGATCGACTGGCTGCGCGCCTTCGTGGCCGTGGTGGATGCGGGCTCGCTCTCGGGCGCGGCGCCGCTGGTGCACCGCTCGCAGTCGGCGGTCAGCATGCAGATCAAGAAGCTGGAAACGGCGCTGGGCCGCCCCGTGCTGCTGCGCGGCCCGCGCCACCTGGAGGTGACGCCGGCCGGCGCCCAGCTGCTGTCCTACGCGCGCCGCGTACTGGAGCTGCAGGCCGAGGCGCACGACACCCTCTTCGGCCCGCAGCTCGCCGGCCGGGTGCGGCTGGGCGTGCCGGACGACTATGCGTCCACCTACCTCACGCCGGTGCTGCGCAGCTTTGCGCACCGCTACCAGGGGGTGGAGATCGAGCTGACCTGCGAGCAGTCCACCGCGCTCATCCCGCGCGTGGCGCGCGGCGAGCTGGACCTGGCGCTGGTCTCGCGCGACAAGCCGCAGCGCGGGCGCTTTCTGTTCCAGGAGCCGCTGGTCTGGGTGGGCGCCGCGCAGTTCGAGGTGTGGCGGCGCGACCCGCTGCCGATCGCGGTGTACGAATCCGCCAGCCTGGCGCGCATCGCCACCATCTCGGCGCTGGCCCGGCGGCGGCGGGCCTACCGCATCGTGTACCACAGCTCCAGCCTGGCGGGCCAGCTCGCCGCCGTGGAAAGCGGCCTGGCCGTGGCCGTGCTCACGCGCTGCAGCGTGCCGCCCGGCCTGCAGATCCTGCAGGGCCTGCCGGCGGAGTTCGAGCTGCCGCCGCTCGACGCGATGAACGTGGCGGTGCTGCGCAGCAAGACCTCGCAGCGCTCACCGGCCGTGGACGCGATGCACGAGCAGATGGTGCGGACGCTGGGGAAGCACGGCGATTCGACCCTTTAGTGGTTTCAGGGGGCCTTCAGTGTTGCAACTGCTGCCACACCTTGTCCAGCCGCTTGGTGCTGACCGGGTACGGCGTGCGCAGCTCCTGCGCGAAGAAGCTCACGCGCAGCTCCTCCAGCATCCAGCGGTACTCCTGCAGGCGCGCGTCCTGCTGGCCCTTGCGCTCGGCCAGCAGGCGCCCGTAGCGCTGCTCCAGCGGCTGCAGCTCCTTGAGCTTGGCGGCGTCGCGCGCCGGGTCGGCGCGGTACTTGTCCAGGCGCACGCCGATGGCCTTGAGGTAGCGCGCGTAGTGCTGCAGCTGCGCCCAGGGCGCCTGGGCGATGAAGTTCCTGGGCATCAGCTTTTGTAGCTGCTCGCCCGCGTCCCGCGTGGCTTCGGGAGCGTTCTTGGTGTCCTTGATCTTGCGCTGCGCGGCGGCGTATTCCTGCAGGATGGCGCCGGCCATGCGCGCCACCTCGTTGGCGATCAGCGTCAGGCGGCCGCGGCCCTCCTGCACGCGCTGCTTGAAGGCGTCCTCGGTGGCGGGCAAGGGGTCTTGCAGGAAGGCGCGGTCCATGGCTACGGCGATGATCTGCGCGCGCAGCTCCTCCTGCGTGCCCAGCGGCATGTAGGCCACGGCCATCTTCTGCAGGTCGGGAATGTTTTTTTCCAGGTACTTGAGCGCGTCCTTGATCTGCAGCGCGAACAGGCGGCGCAGGCCCACGCGGTGGCGCGCGGCCGCCACCTCGGGTTCGTCGAACACCTCGATGGCCACGGCCTCGCCGTGGTCGATGAGCGCTGGAAAGCCGAGCAGTGTCTGGCCGCCCTTCTTGATTTCCATCAGCTCGGGCAGCTCGCCAAAGCGCCATTCGGTGTAGCGCGCGTCGTGCGGGGCCACGGCGGGCGGTGTGGCCTGCGCTCTTTTTTCAGGAGCTGCTGGCGCTTGTTCCTGGCTGTTTTTCTGCTGTTTCTTATCCGAATCCGTTGCTGGCTGTGCGCTGCCAGCTATCTTTAATGAAGCAAGCGCCTGGAAGGCGCCGCGCGCCTTGCTGCCCCATTCGGCCTTGAGCGCAGCCAGGTTGCGCCCCTGTCCGAGCTGGCGGCCGTGCTCGTCGGTCACGCGGAAGTTCATGAACAGGTGCGGGCTGAGCATGTCGGGCTTGAAGTCGGCGCGCTTCACGTCGAGCGAGGTTTCATCGCGCACCTGCTTGAGCAGCGTGTCGATCAGCCCGGCCTTGCCGGTGGCCTCGGCCCAGCGCCCGTCCGCGGTGAACAGCGCGGCCAGGCGCGCGGCGTTCTCGGGCAGCGGCACGAAGCGGCTGCGCGGGCGCTGCGGCAGGCTTTTCAGGAGCGCCTGGATCTTGTCCTTGAGCATGCCGGGCACGAGCCATTCGGCGCGCTCCTCGCTCACCTGGTTGAGCACGAACAGCGGCACCGTGACGGTCAGCCCATCGCGCGCGTCGCCCGGGCTGTGCAGGTAGGCGGCCGAGCAGTCGGCGCCGCCGAGCTTGACGGTCCTGGGGAATTTCTCGGTGGTGATGCCCGCCGCCTCGTGGCGCATCAGCTCGTCGCGCTTGAGCAGCAGCAGGCCGCCATCGGCCTTGCTGGCGGGGCGGAACCACTTGTCGAAGGTGGCGCCGCTGTAGATGCCCTCGGGAATGTGCTGGTCGTAGAAGGCGTAGATCAGCTCGTCGTCCACCAGCACGTCCTGGCGGCGGCTCTTGTGCTCCAGCTCCTCCACCTTGCGCACCAGCTTGTGGTTGGCGGCGAGGAAGGGCCAGTGCGTCTCCCACTCGCCCTCGACCAGCGCGCGGCGGATGAAGAGCTGGCGCGCCTCATGCGGGTCGATGCGGCCGTAGCTCACGCCGCGCCCGTTGTAGACCACCAGGCCGTACAGCGTGGCGCGCTCGTAGGCCACCACGTCGGCCTGCTTCTTGGACCAGTGCGGGTCGAGCACCTGCTTCTTCAGCAGATGGCCGCCCACCTCCTCCAGCCACTGGGGCTCGATGGCGGCGATGCCCCGGCCGTAGAGGCGCGAGGTCTCGACCTGCTCGGCCGCGACGATCCAGCGCCCGGGCTTCTTGCCCAGGTGCGCGCCGGGGTGCGGGTGGAAGCGGATGCCGTGCGCGCCCAGGTAGGCCCCGCTCTCCTCGCCCTTGAAGCCGATGTTGCCCAGCAGGCCCGAGAGCATGGACAGGTGCACCGCCTCGTAGCTGGCGGGCTGGGTGTTGACCTGCCAGCGGTGCTCCCTGACCACGGTGAGCAGCTGCGAGTGGATGTCGCGCCACTCGCGCACGCGGCGGATGTTGATGAAGTTCTGCCGCAGCAGTTGCTCCCACTGGCGGTTGCTGAGCTTGTGCGTGGCGTCAGGCTCGGGCGCCGTGCCGGCGGGGTGAAAGGCTGCGGGCCGCTGCTCCGGCGCCTGCGGCGCCTGGGCGCCACTGCCGCGCTGGGCCACGGGCAGGAAGGCCGTCTGGCGCGCGTTCTGGCGCTGTGCCGGGGCGCTGTGCGCGGCCATTTCCTTGCGGCTCATGGCCACCACCTTGCCGCCGCGCGCGTCGTGCAGCCACTGCCACAGGCGCAGGTAGCCCGAGAACTCGCTCTTGTCGTCGTCGAACTTGGCGTGCTGCTGGTCGGCCTGCTGCTGCGCCTCCAGCGGCCGGTCGCGCACGTCCTGCACCGACAGGGCCGAGGCGATCGCCAGCACCTCGGCCACCGCGCCGCGCGCGCGCGCCTCCAGGATCATGCGGCCCACGCGCGGATCCAGCGGCAGGCGCGACAGCTCCTGGCCCATGGGCAGCAGATTGCCGCGCTCATCGACCGCGCCCAGCTCCTGCAGCAGCTGGTAGCCATCGGCAATGGCGCGGCCCGAGGGCGCTTCGAGGAACGGGAAGTTCACCACGTCGCCCAGGCCCAGCGCCTTCATACGCAGGATGACGCCGGCCAGCGATGAACGCAGGATCTCGGGATCGGTGAAACGGTCACGCTGGTTGAAGTCGTCCTCGCCGTACAGGCGGATGCAGATGCCGTTGGCCACGCGCCCGCAGCGCCCGGCGCGCTGGTTGGCCGCCGCCTGGCTGATGGGCTCGACCAGCAGCTGCTCCACCTTGCTGCGGAAGGAATAGCGCTTGACGCGCGCCGTACCTGCATCGATCACGTAACGAATGCCAGGAACGGTGAGCGATGTTTCCGCCACGTTGGTGGCCAGCACGATGCGCCGGCCGGTGTGGCCGTCGAAGATGCGGTCCTGCTCCGCCTGCGACAGGCGCGAGAACAGCGGCAGCACCTCGCTGCTCCGCAACACGGGCGAGTGCTGCAAATGCTTGCGCAGGTGGTCCGCCGCCTCGCGGATTTCGCGCTCGCCGGGGAGGAAGACCAGGATGTCGCCGCCCCGCCCGCCCTGCCAGAGTTCGTCCACACCATCGGCGATGGCGTCGTTCAGGTCGTAGTCCTTCTTTTCCTCGAACGGGTGGTAGCGCATCTCCACCGGGTAGGTGCGGCCCGAGACCATGATGACTGGCGCGGAGCCGCTTTGGCCCGCGAAGTGCCTGGCGAAGCGCTCCGCGTCGATGGTGGCCGAGGTCACCACCACCTTCAGGTCGGGCCGCTGGGGCAGGATCTGCTTGAGGTAGCCCAGCAGGAAGTCGATGTTCAGGCTGCGCTCGTGCGCCTCGTCGATGATGAGCGTGTCGTAGGCCTTGAGCAGCGGGTCGGTCTGCGTCTCGGCCAGCAGGATGCCGTCGGTCATCAGCTTGACCGAGGCGCCCTTCTGCAGCGTGTCCTGGAAGCGCACCTTGTAGCCCACCACCTCGCCCAGCGGCGTTTTCAGCTCCTCGGCGATGCGCTTGGCCACGCTGCTGGCGGCAATGCGGCGCGGCTGCGTGTGGCCGATGAGGCGGCCCTTCTGCCCCTCGGGCGCATTGCAGCGGCCGCGCCCCAAGGCGAGGGCGATCTTGGGCAGTTGCGTGGTCTTGCCGGAGCCGGTTTCACCGCAGACGATGATGACCTGGTGTTTTCGCATCGCCTCGGCGATTTCGTCGCGCCGGGCGGAAACGGGAAGGGATTCGGGGAAAGTGATGGACAGGGGCACGGGGCGCGATTATCCGCGCGCGCCAGAGCGTTCAGCGCAAAAACAAGCAAAAACAGCCTGCAACCCTTGCCATGCAAGCGCAAGCAGCTATTGAAACAGGAGCACCTGCGCAAGTGGCATTTGCTGCGAAGTCACTCTCCGGGTGTGCCCTGAGACCTCTCCTTGGCGCTGTAGTCATACCCCCAATAGACCACTCGCGATGGCGCAGGCGTTTCCCTGAAGCAGGATTCCGCTGGCATGGAGCCGAGTCCGTGTCGCGCCTCGGCCAATGCCTGGCACGCCGATCCCATGCCGGATTTCAGCGCTTCGCACGCCCGGACGGCTTCGCCAACGATATGCCGGCCCAGTTCCGACTTCATGGGCCAGCCTGCCTCGCCTTTCACGCAATAGGCATCGCCGGCGCGCAGCAAGGCGGCCGCGAGCTTGTTCGCGGCCCCCGACGGGTCACTGGAAGCCGCCGTGGACGACAGGCCTCCCCAGAGATCGGAAATATTCGCCACGGCGGCGCGCTCGCCAGCGGTGCGCTCGGCCTGGTCCGTGCGGTATGCATCGAAAGACTGCCAGGCAGCAATGGCGACCGAGATGACCGCGCCCGCACCCAGGGTCGCGCCGACGGCGCCTGCCTGCGGCCCCCAGATACTTCTTGACGCCGGGGCCGCCGCGGGCTGCTCGTCCGTGGCCGCGCTGGGCGTGGCGGGCAAAAGAGAGGCCGGCCCACTGCCGCCCAGGTCGAATACCGCATCGAGGTGCGTCCGCAATGGGGCCAGCAAATCATGGGAAAGGTGCTTGCCAAGGTCGGTGCCCAATGAGAAATAGGACTCCCACTGGTTTTCGCTGAAGAATTGATCGCCCGTGGATTCCTGTGGAAACCGCGGATGCTGGCGCTTGTAGTTCGCCACATCCAGCGCCACCGATGTGCAGGTATTGGGCTTGACCAGAACGAGAATCCCCGGCGCCTGCGAGGACGCGTCTGGATAGTCGACCGTGGCGAGCGCCAGGCAGGCGCTGCCGCCGTCTCGCGCAAGCTCCTGCAGCGAACCGAAGTACCTGCGACTTTTGCGCCAGGCATTGAAAAGGCTGAAAGGCACCGTCGGCGGAACAGACGACAGGTCGCGCGGCTGGCGAAAGGTGATGGTGACGCCCAGGTCGATGCGCGCCTTGCGCACCAGGTTTTCCACATCCTCAAACGAATAGCCGGGATCGGCCCCGCAGTCTGCGAGAACGATCACGCTGGCACGTTCGAGAAGCAGCGCGTACACAGCGGTGTTCTCGAAGTGCCCGCCGTCGCTGAGGAACCAGTCGTCCGTGGCGCCCGCGCTGAATGTCGCGGACATTTCCCGGAGCAGCGCACGCGGCTTCTCTTTCGCCCTGGCCAATAGGGTGTAGATGGAGGGGCGTTCTCCTGCCCGCTCGTATTGCGACAGCCAGTATCCCAGCCGCACCCCCGCAAAGGTGAGCAGCGCCGCCAATCCCCGCTGGGTGCGGTAACCCAGGCCCGGTGCCGCCGCAGCGCCGGAGATGGCGGCCCATCCGCCGACGCTGAGCTTGCCAATCCCCTTGAACTCATCTCTCCAGCCCTCTTGGCTGAGCCGTGAAGCGCCGCCGGAACGCACGCTCAGGAGCAAGCCTTTGCGGTCACGGTTGAACAGCCTGCCCTTGGGGTCCGCCGTCTGGTTCACGCAGGTGTTGATGATGTGGACGGGGCCGCCGGCGAGGTGCGGCGCATAGTCCTTGAGCAGGATGTCATCCCCTGCGGCGACCTTGCCGACATTCTCCACCTTGCTCGTGGTGAGTTCGTTCGCATGGATGGTTTCAAGGGCCGAAGCGACGCCACGGTCCCGGAACCGCTCCGGATTGGTCGCGCCGAACCAAGTGCGAACCAGCCGTGCCTTGTAGAAGGTGTGCAGGGAAGACAGGTTCAGAAACCCCAGGTTCGATCCCGTGGCCACGACATAGAGTGCAGGCGGGACAAAGACGCAGAGCAAGGCCAGCCAGCCCGCGCCGAAGTGCAGCGGCTGCGGTACGCCACCGGGCTTGCCAAGGTCTGGAAACACCGGGCCGAAGCTGATTTTCAGCACCAGCGACACCCAGCAGACAAAAAGCGCCGCCGTGAACAGATAGCCGACCCCTTGCAGAAGATAGAGCGCGAGGGGGCTGGACTGCTCCGCGCGCTGCTGCTCCTGGGTCTTGCGCTTGCCAAGGCTTGTCACCACGGCCTGCGCGGCGCCAGCCAAAACGGCCAGCACGATGCCGAGGTCAAGCGTCTGGAAAATTCTCGACTCGAATGCCAGCAGCCATGCCAGACGCTCGGCAACGCCCAGCGCCAGAATGAGTGCGCCGATTCCGAGGCACCACATCAGCCGCGAGGTCAATTGGTTGCGCATCTCCGCCAAGACATCATCCACCGGCGCGTCACGGGCTTGCCTTACCAAACCGCGCCAGGTGCACCAGGCATCCAGCGCAGAAGTGGCCAAGAGCAGAACGGCCACGAACGCCACGCCAGGCAGAAGGCGGAAAAGGGTCACGGTCCCCTGCCCTGCGGATGGAGCGGCCAGGCCGCAGATGGTCAGCGCCGCAGCCAGCAGCGCCACGCACAAAGCCGCTTTCCAGGCAACGTACCGGCCAAACCGCTTGGCAACCCACTGGGTGTCCCAGTAGGCGAACACCCAGTGCAGCGCGAACAGCAAGACAACCGGAAGCAGCAGCCATGCCGTAGGAAGCCACGGTTTCAGAAGTGGCGTGACCGTGCCGAGCGGATAACCGTTTGCCGCAATGCCCTGCCATACACCGAGATCCACGGCGGCCAACAGGCATCCGGCCAGCACGGCCAGGAGTCCGAACTCGAAGTGCAATGCCAGGAGGTTGCGCAGGCAGATGGTGATGGCGAACAGCCGGTCGGTGAATCCAGCGGGCGCCAGGTAACGTCCGTTGGATCTCAGCCACCAGCCGAACCAGGTGCGTTCGACATGGGCCATCGCCGCTTCCACCCGGTCGGCCACCGGAGGCGCGGGCGCCGCAGAGGACGGCTGCGATTGCGCGGCCTGGCTCTGTTGCTCGCGCACATAGAGCCGGCCGAGCGCGCTGCCGACATAGCCTCCGCCCGAAACGGTTGACAGCACGTCGAAGCGGTTGAGCAGTTTCTGTTGCGCCAGCCCGCGCAGCAAGCCCAGGCTGAAGGTCGCGCTGCGGATGCCACCCCCGGAAAGCGCCAGACCCCAGACATCGCTGCCATCGGTGGGGAGTTGCGCGGCAATCGCCGCCTTGCCTTTGACAAGCTTTCGCCTTCGATCGGCAATCAGGTCGCTTGAGTCATTCGGTGGAGGCTTATCCATGGCATTCGCCGACAGAGCAGGCCCCAGTTGAATACTTTCCGGTCATCGCTCACCCCTCCTTCTGCAAACGGCTCACCCCATGGAGCGGCCTTGCTTCACCCCTTCGATGCGACGAATCCACTGGCGTTGTAAACAATGCAGGCGCATCCGTGAGGAACCGTCCCAACCTTCTGGATGTGTAACTGAGGCACGCAGACACGTCACTAGGTGTAACCCATAGGTGGTGATGCAGGCCGCAGCGGCGGAGGCACCCGCCCCCGTCGCCCTTGTTTACACATTCTTGACACGATCTGACTACAATCCGCCGCTTTCGGGTTTACCCGAATGGGCATGCGCTAGCCGCATGCCGGAAACCCCTGGCGGCAGTTGCCGCCACTCCCCCGCTCCCGGTGTCGTTCCTGCGCTGCAGCACCGCCCGGGCATCCATCCCACGATGTTTTCAGGAGGTGCCAGGTTTTGGCCGAGGTTCCACAGTCCCCTCCCCCGGGCCGCATCGGGCTGCCCTACAACCCCGCGCTGGACGGGCTGCGCGCCGTCGCCATCGTGCTGGTGCTGCTGTCGCACGCCCATGCGCCGATGTTTGAGGGCGCCTTCTACGGCGTAGACATCTTCTTCGTGCTCAGCGGCTACCTCATCACCTCGCTGCTGCTGCAGGAGCTGCAGGGCACGGGCCGCATCGACTACCTGCGCTTCTTCCGCCGCCGCTTCCTGCGCCTGATGCCGGCGCTGCTGCTGTTCCTGGCCGTGTACTGCCTGGTGGCGCCGCTGCTGTGGCCCGGCCTGGACGACATGTACGCCGACGCGCTGGTGGCCGTGCTCTACCTGGCCGACTACGGCATCGCCTTCTTCGACCAGCCCGACAAGCTGCTGCACATGTGGTCGCTGTCAGTAGAGGAGCATTTCTACCTGCTGTGGCCGCCGCTGCTGGCGCTGCTGGTGCGCCGCGTGCCCCCGGGCAAGGTCTGGCGCCCCGTGCTGCTGCTGTGCGTGCTGGCCTGGGCCTGGCGCGTGCTGTGGGTGGAACAGGGCCAGCAGTTCTACGAGGTGTTCTTCCGCTTCGACACGCGCGCCTCGGGCCTGCTCATGGGCAGCCTGCTGGCCTGCCTGCTGTGCGAGCAGCCCGCCTGGTTCGGCGCGCTGCGCCAGCGCATGGCGCACGGCATGTGGCTGGTGTTCGCGGTGCCGCTGCTCATGGCCCACTCGTGGGACAACATGGACGCCATGGTCTGGGGCATCACCGTGGTGGAAGGCGGCACGCTGATGGCGCTGCTGGCCGTGCAGCGCGAGCACACGCTGCTGCACGAGATGCTGCGCGCCCCGGCGCTGGTGTGGGTGGGCAGGCTCTCCTACGGCGTCTACCTGTGGCACTACCCGGTGGTGCGCTACCTGCGCACCGACCTGCACTGGTCGCTCACCGTGGCGCTGGGCCTGGCGATCTCGCTGGTGCTGGCGGCACTGTCGTTCTACACCGTGGAGCGCTGGGCCCTGCGCTGGCGCGACGCGCGGCCGGCCCCGCGCACGCCGCCGCGCCAGCGCCCCGCCGGCCCGCCTGCGCTCTCTTTTCGATAGCTTGTAGCGCTTGTCCATCGCGGATTTTGGTGCCAAAAGCACCTGGAATGCCCGCGTGGCAAGCGCCAGCAGCTACATTTTTCGCAGCGCTGCCCCCAGCGCCCTGCGCACCCGGCACACTGCCGCTACACTGCGCGCTGAACCTGCCTGCCATCCCCGCGCCAAGCCTGCTGGTGCGCGGAGCGCAGGCATTTTTTCCGCCTTTTTCCGTTGCCCACGCCGTTCACGCCGCCCATGTCCGCCGTCTTCAACTTCACCTTCGTCCCCTGGTTCCGCTCGGTCGCGCCGTACATCCACAAGTTCCGCCACCAGACCTTCGTCATCGGGCTGCCGGGCGAGGCCATCGCCGCGGGCAAGCTGCCGGTCATCGCGCAGGACCTGGCCATGATCCAGGCCATGGGCGTGAAGATCGTGCTGGTGCACGGCTTCCGGCCCCAGGTGAACGAGCAGCTCGCCGCCAAGGGGCACGAGGAGCGCTACTCGCACGGCATGCGCATCACCGACTCGGTGGCGCTGGACTGCGCCCAGGAGGCCGCGGGCCAGTTGCGCTACGAGATCGAGGCGGCCTTCAGCCAGGGCCTGCCCAACACGCCCATGGCGGGCTCCACGGTGCGCGTGATCTCGGGCAACTTCATCACCGCGCGGCCGGTGGGCATCCTCGACGGCGTGGACTTCCAGCACACCGGCGTGGTGCGCAAGGTGGACGTGGCGGGCATCCAGCGTGGCCTGGACATGGATGCGCTGGTGCTGATCTCGCCCTTCGGCTTCTCGCCCACCGGCGAGGCCTTCAACCTGGCCATGGAGGAAGTCGCCACCTCGGTGGCCACGGCACTCAAGGCCGACAAGCTGCTGTTCATGGCCGAGGTGCCCGGCATCCGCATGCGCCCCGAGGAGCCGCCCGGCGAGGACAACCCCATCGACACCGAGCTGCCGCTGGCCCAGGCGCGCCGCATGCTGGCCAGCGTGCCCGACAGCCACAAGCCCACGGACACGGCCTTCTACCTGCGCCACTGCGTCAAGGCGTGCGAGGGCGGTGTGGAGCGCAGCCACATCATCCCGTTCGCCGTGGACGGCGCGCTGCTGCTGGAGATCTACGTGCACGACGGCATCGGCACCATGGTGGTCGATGAGAAGCTGGAGGAGCTGCGCGAGGCCACGGCCGACGACGTGGCGGGCATCCTGCAGCTGATCGAGCCGTTCGAGAAGGACGGCACGCTGGTCAAGCGCGACCGCACCGAGATCGAGCGCGACATCGCCAACTACACCATCATCGAGCACGACGGCGTGCTCTTCGGCTGCGCGGCGCTCTACCCCTACCCCGAGGCGCGCACGGGCGAGATGGCGGCCGTGACGGTCTCGCCGCACAGCCAGGGCACGGGCGACGGCGAGAAGCTGCTCAAGCGCATCGAGCAGCGCGCGCGCAACCAGGGGCTGCAAAGCCTGTTCGTGCTCACCACGCGCACCATGCACTGGTTCCTCAAGCGCGGCTTCGCCCCCGTCGATCCCAACTGGCTGCCCGAGGCGCGCAAGCGCAAGTACAACTGGGACCGCAAGAGCCAGGTGCTGGTGAAGCGGCTCTGAACACGCGCTGGGCGCCCACACGCTTCAAGGGCGCCCAGGGCAAGCCCCGGCGGGCCCTGCAGCACACACCTTCATAACACATGCCTTTTCATTGGTTGGGCCGAAAATTCCAAAAGACCATTGAATTTTCATAGTTTAGTCAGCTTCATCTTCTCTTTACCAGATGAGACATAAACTATAAAATTGCATAGCTTCATGGAAAAGTCCGCTATGAACTCTGCATTTCCATCCCTTACGAATATCAGCTCGACACCTGCCGAGCTCGAATCCTGGCTGGGCGAGCAACTGCGGGCGGAGCGGTTGCGCAAGAACGTCACGATGGCGGATCTGGCCCTCCGGGCCGGGGTTTCCGACCAGACCATCCGCGCCCTCGAGACCGGGCGCGGCGGGCGCGTGGAGTCGCTCATCCGGGTGGTCGTCGCCCTCGGGCGTGCGGACTGGCTGGCCAGCCTGCGCCCGCCCGTGAAGATCAGCCCCCTGCAAATCGCCCAAGGCAAGCCCCGGCGCCAGCGCGGCAGCCGCAGCGTGCTGGCGCCCCCCCAGTCCAAGGACCGGTAGATGGCCTCGTTCAAGCCGGTGCAAGCCGTCAGCGTCGAGATCTGGGGCAAGAAGGTCGGCGCCGTGGCGCTCAACCCCGATTCCGGGTTCTACGCCTTCGAGTACGAGCCTGCGTTCCTGCGCTCGGGCATCGAGCTCGCTCCGCTGCAAATGCCACTGGCGCAAGGCACCGAGCCCTTCGAATTCCTGAACCTGCCGGTCGAGACCTTCCAGCGCCTGCCGGCCCTGATCGCCGATGCCTTGCCAGACAAGTTTGGCAATGCCCTGATCAACGCCTGGATGGCCGACCGGGGCATGGGCAGCGCCAGCGTCACCGCGCTGGACCGGCTCGCCTACATGGGACAGCGCTCCATGGGGGCCCTGACGTTCAAGCCCAGCCGCGGCCCCTCGAAAACGCCGCCCTCGGCGCTGCAGATGTCGCACCTGGTGGCGCAGGCGCGCAGCGCCATCCACGGCAGCTTCGACCGCAGCGACCACGCGGGCGAGGCCCTGCGCCAGATCATCCAGGTGGGCACCTCGGCGGGCGGTGCCCGCGCCAAGGCGGCCATCGCCTGGAATCCGCACACGCAGGAGGTGCGCACGGGCCAGTTCGACATTCCCGAGGGCTTCCAGGCCTGGCTGCTCAAATTCGACGGCATCGGCGCCGACGCGCAGTTGGGCGAGGGCCGCAACTACGGACGGATCGAATACGCCTATTCCCTCATGGCCAAGGCGGCGGGAATCACCATGTCCGAGTGCCACCTGCTGGAGGAAGAAGGCCGGGCGCATTTCATGACCCGGCGCTTCGACCGCAGCGGCAACGAGCGCCACCACATGCAAACGCTGTGCGCAATGGCGCACCTGGACTTCAACCAGATCGGTGCCCACAGCTACCACCAGTTGTTCCAGACCGCGCGGGCACTGGGCCTGGGCCGCCCTGCCCTGGAAGAGATCCTGCGGCGCATGGTCTTCAACGTGCTGGCGGCCAACCACGACGACCACACCAAGAACTTCTCCTTCCTGCTGCGCCAGGGCCACGCCTGGGAGCTGGCCCCCGCCTACGACATCACCTTCGCCTTCAACCCCGGGAACAAGTGGCTCAAGCAGCACCTGATGTCGGTGAACGGCAAGTTTGAGGGCATCACGGAGCAGGACTTCCGTGAAGTCGCCGACCGCTACGAACTGCTGGGCGTGTGCAAGGACATCGTCGCCGGCGTGCGGGCGGCAGTGGCGCAATGGCCCGGCTTCGCCACCGAAGCAGGCGTGCCGCAAGCGCTTGCCGAAGACATCGCACAGGTGTTTGCCGTGAGGTGAAACACGGCGCCTTCTCATACGGATTTGCCTTCAACCGTCTAACGTCGTTGGTTCGCCTTGTGTGGGGGGGTGACCGCTTTGGCACTCGGGTGGGGTGTGGATAAGTTGGGCCACCTCTAATGCTGACGCGGGGTTACGGGCGGGTTTGGGGCTTTGGGGGCTAACGGCCGGATTGAGACGGAATGGG